>Ga0334722_10000040_pt1 | contig 184597 bp, 166 predicted proteins | sample C3_bottom_MG_FD_207210 | JGI IMG/M metagenome (GOLD analysis project Ga0334722, IMG submission 207210) | Sediment microbial communities from Yellowstone Lake, YNP, Wyoming, USA - C3_bottom | ecosystem: Environmental > Aquatic > Freshwater > Lake > Sediment | place: USA: Wyoming | collected... | reverse complement strand
CGTCTCCCACTTCCAGTCGTCGCTCTTCGTGAAAAAGAGGATCGAGTCGGTGACTCTCCCCCATCTCTTGGCATCGCTGTGCGCCCCGGTTCGTTGCCATACAACTTCGTTTCGGAAATTCTTTGGGGCGAAAATGGTATCCAGAATGACCTTGAGATAATGGCTCGCCGTCGGGTCACAGTGGAGATAGAGCGAACCAGTCCGCTTCAGCACGCGGCGCATTTCGACCAGTCGAAGCGTCATCATCACCAGGTACGCCATCATTGGGTTTGATCCGACAAGTGCGCGCAGCGCTTCCGTCGCCTTTGAGACTTTGGCGGGGCACGACTCAATGATCTCATTGTAGGTGGCCTCGGCCGACTGATCCCAATGCCAGTAATCGGTGAAGGCGCGGATTTGGGCGGGGGAGAGTTCGCCGGTCTCTTCGCGGAAGAGGATGTTGTAGTCGGCCTGGCTGTTGAAGGGCGGGTCGAGGTAAATCAGGTCGACCGACTCGTCCGCGATGTGATTGCGGAGGATGTCGAGGTTGTCGCCGTAGTAGAGGGTGCGTTCGCCCATTCGACTTTGCTCAGGGTACAGGCATCGGGGACATTGTACGACGCGACGGGAATGAACAGCAGCTCGGGCCGGTCGGGAGACCGGCCCCTACACTCCAATTTGCGCCGGTGGGGACGCCTGCGATGACTGGCCTGTCCCCGCCATCCCCTAGGAGATCATGCTCGCGCGCCGAACTCTTTCCCTTGGAAACACGGTGGGACCAGGGGGAACGCCGATGCCGTATCTCTTCGTCCGTCACAAAGTTGCTGACTTCGCTCGCTGGAAGCCGGTCTTCGACTCCCAGGCCCCCCTTCGCCAGGAGGCCGGTTCCGAAGGCGGCTTTCTCTTCCGGACCAGCGCCGACCCGAACGAGGTCGTGGTCATCCTCAAATGGGCCGGCCTGGAGCGCGCCAAAGAGTTCGCCCAGTCGCAGGACTTGCGCGACACGATGATCCGCGGGGGCGTCTCGGACCCGGCCGACATCTACTTCCTCGTCGAAGAAGCGCGCATCCCCTTCTAACTGCGGCAGCGGGCCGCCCCTCCTTTGCCGCGGCCTCGGAGCACAAGCCCCTCTCCCGAAAGGGAGAGGGACTACGCGTCAACCGGGGCGCGTGACGAGAGGCAAGTGGCGGAGGCGGAGGGCGTTGGTGATGACGGAGACGGAGGAGAAGCTCATGGCGGCGGCGGCGAGGATGGGCGAAAGGAGGAGGCCAAAGAACGGATAGAGCACGCCGGCGGCGATGGGGACGCCGGCGGCGTTGTAGACGAAGGCGAAGAACAGGTTCTGTTTGATGTTGGCCATCGTCTGGCGCGACAGCCGCCGGGCTCGCACGATGGCGAGCAGGTCGCCCTTGACGAGCGTCACCGGCGCGCTCTCCATGGCGACATCGGTGCCGGTGCCCATGGCGATGCCGACCTGCGCCTGGGCGAGGGCGGGCGCGTCATTGATGCCGTCGCCGGCCATGGCCACGATGCGCCCTTCGCTTTGCAGGCGCTTGACGACAGCGACCTTCTGGTCGGGCAGCACCTCGGCGATGACCTCGTCCGCGTTGAGGTTCAGCCGCCGAGCGACAGCCAGGGCGGTCGTCCGGCTGTCGCCGGTGAGCATGACGATGCGAATGCCTTCGCGGCGCAGGGCGGCGAGGGCGGCGGGTGTGCTCGCTTTGATCGGGTCGGCGACGCCGAGCAGGCCGGCGAGTGCGCCGTCCAGGGTCACAAACATCACCGTCTGCCCGTCGGCACGGAGCGCTTCCGCCTGATCGCTCAGCGGCCCGAGGGCGATGCCGAGGTCAGCCATCAGGGCGGCGTTGCCGAGGGCAACCGCGCGGCCGTCCACCATGCCGCGGGCGCCCTTGCCGGCGACGGCGGCGAACGCGGTGACGCCGGTGAGCGACACACCGCGCTCCGCGGCGCCGTTGACGATGGCGGCGGCCAGCGGGTGTTCGCTGCCGCGTTCGAGCGAGGCGGCGAGGCGGAGGATCGTGCGCTCGTCCATCATGCCCACGGGATGCACAGTGACGAGTTTCGGCTTGCCTTCGGTGAGCGTGCCAGTCTTGTCCATCACCAAAGTGTCCACCTGGCGCAGCACTTCGATGGCCTCGGCGTTGCGGAAGAGGACACCGACGGTCGCGCCGCGGCCGGTCGCTACCATAATGGACATCGGCGTGGCGAGGCCGAGGGCGCAGGGGCAGGCGATGATGAGGACGGCGACAGCGTTGATCAGGGCGTGCGCCATCCGGGGCTCGGGGCCGACGGTGGCCCAGACAATGAAGGTGGCCACGGCGACGGCGACGACGACGGGGACGAAGTAACCGGAGACGGTGTCGGCCAGTTTCTGGATGGGCGCGCGGGTGCGCTGCGCCTCGGCGACCAGGGCGACGATGCGGGCCAGCAGCGTGTCGGCGCCCACCTTCTCGGCCTGCATGATGAGCGAGCCGGCGCCGTTGACGGTGGCGCCGACGACGCGGTCGCCCGGGTGTTTCTCGACGGGGATGGGTTCGCCGGTCATCATCGATTCGTCCACGGCGGAAGCGCCTTCGAGGACGACGCCGTCCACAGGCACCTTCTCGCCGGGGCGGATGCGCAGCCGGTCGCCGACCTGCACGGCCGCCAGGGGCACATCCTCTTCTCCGCCGTCCGCGCGCAGACGGCGGGCGGTCGCCGGCGCCAGGCCGAGCAGTGTGCGGATGGCGGCGCTGGTCTGGCTGCGGGCGCGGAGTTCCAACACTTGGCCGAGGAGAATCAAGGTGACGATGACGCCGGCGGCCTCAAAGTAGGCGGCGACTTCGCCGGAGGCGCCGCGGAACGAGGCGGGGAAAATGCCGGGGACGAGCGCGGCGATGACGCTGTACGCGTAGGCGACGGAGACGCCCAGGCCGATGAGCGTGAACATATTGAGATGTCGGTTGCGGACGGACTGCACTGCCCGGACATAGAACGGCCAAGCCGCCCAAGTGCAGACGGGAGTGGCCAGCAACAATTCGATCAGCGTTCTGGCGCGCATCGAGAGGAGGCGGGCGACTAGGTCACCCAGGAACAGGTCGCTCATAGCGAGGAGCACCAGCGGCGCGGTCAGCGCCACGGAGAACCAGAACCGGCGCGACATATCGCGCAGTTCCGGGTTGTCGGCCTCCGCGGCGAGGGCAGTGCGCGGTTCGAGCGCCATGCCACAAATGGGACAGGCGCCGGGGGCGGGGCGGACGATCTCGGGGTGCATCGGACACACCCACTCGGTCACGCTGACCGGCTGCAGGGTCAGCGGTTCGAGCGCCATGCCGCACTGGGGACACGAGCCGTGCCCGTGCTGGCGCACCTCGGGGTGCATGGGGCAGGTGTAGACGGCGTCGGGCGGTGCATCGGCGACCGGCTTCGCCGCGGGGGGCGCGAGGAAGGCGGCGGGGTCTTTCTCAAAACGCGCCCGGCAGCCGGCGCCGCAGAAGAGATATTCGACGCCGTCGTGCCGGAGGCGATGGGGACTGGTCGGCGCGACCGTCATCCCGCAGACCGGGTCTTTCAGCGGGGGCGCGTCAGCGGTGGGTGTCCGCATGACCTTCGAACGGGCTGTTTCGCTCATCGCTCACTTTCCGTTGGGCTGATGAAATGAGGACAACAGAATAACGGAAAGAGAATGCCGGGCGCCAAGGGGGCACAAAACAGAGGGCCCCCGAATGGGGGCCCTCACTACGCAGTCCGTGGGCGAAGTGCCCGTTAGAAGGCGATCGTGTTGAAGGGGCCGGAACCGTCCTCGTCACCGGTGCAACGGACGAGCATGACGGACATAGCCGCGCGGTCGACCAGACCGGTCGGCCGGTAGGTGCCGTCACCAAACCCGCTGGTGATGAGGTGGGCCTTGATGTACTCGATCTCCTTGTAGAAGGTCGCGGCGCAGCCGACATCCGCGAACGTCTCGAAGCCACACGCGGGCGGCGTGAAGCCAGCCAGTGTGCCTTCGTCGTCCGCGAAGTCCTTGGCCTTGGCCATGAAGACGGCCATGGCGTTGCGGCGGAGGGGCAATGTCGGACTGTAAGTGCTCGCCGTGGTGCCGGAGGCGACGCTGTTCGAGACCAGGTAGTAGATGTGCTTGTACGCAAAGTAGGCGCACGGCACATCCGAGAAGGTGGCCGGAACCACGCCCGGCGTCACACAGACCGGCGGCACAAAGCCGGTGAAGTCGGCCTGGCTGCCCACCTTGTTGTAGGAGACGACGCGGGCGGTGAAGACCGACATCGTGGCGCGGTTCACCAGGTCGGTGGGGTGATACGACCCGTCGCCGAAGCCCGCCGAGATGCCCGAACGCTTGCACGCGTTGATGAACAAGAACGCGAAGTTCAGGCAGTCGACATCCGTGAACAGCATGTTGTCGACATCCACGGACAATGAGGCGTTGCCGTGGAAGCCCAGGCCGTCAACGGCGTCGGCGTCGAGGGAGTGCAAGCCCTCGCGTGCGGCGCAGGCCGCGGCGATGGCCGCCGGAGCCACATTGGCGCGGCTGAGGCGGATGCGGCCACTGAACGGACCGGAGACCGATCCCGTCGTCAACAGGGCGTCGTGCCCGCCGTCGAGTCCGAGGTAGACGGCCTCTTCAGTCGTCTGCACCGGGTCGAAGCCGAGCGCGTTGTCACCGAGGGTGACATTCACGGCGCCACTGCGGCCGACGGTGGCCGTCAGGGTGGTGTCATCATTCACCGCCACCGGCTCGCTGCCGGACGGCGTGGTGATGGTCACAGTCGGCGGAACCGGCACGGCCGGTTCGTACAAGATGACGGTGAAGTGCGAGGAGCCGACCTCGGTCACGCCCACGGCCATGAGCTGTGAGGTGATGTTCGGGCTTCCATATGAGCGGACGGCCAGCAACTGATGGGACGGGAAGTCATGGTCGAAGTCCGCCTTCGTGAAGGCCTGACTGGCCGAAGCCAGGTTCTGGGCCGGGCGGATGTTTTCATCGGAGGGCGCGGCGGTCCCGTCGTAAAGCGCGGAACCCGTCATGTCCCCGTCGTTAAAGTCCGCGTCTTCGAGCGAGGCGGGGATGATGCGACCGGCGCCCAAGACCAACCGGGCATCGCGGTCTGTCCCGACAAAGTCTTCGCCGAGGAACGCGAACCGTTCCCCAGAGAGCGGGAAGACGGCGGGGAGAGCGGCCCCTACCATGAGTTTGTCGGGTTTGCCCGCCGCGACGGAGGCGGTGAAGTCCTTGGTGTACAGGATGGCGCCGGTTTCCTTGGTGCGGGCGCGAACATAGTAGCGCGTCTCACCGCCGACGACGCGGGAACCCATCTGGTACGCCCGCGGGCCTCTGAAGTCGACTTCTGTGTAGTGGCCGGCGGGCCCGATGGTGGTGACGAAGAAGAAGATCGGTCCGAAGCCACTGCCCGAGGGAGTGATGTCCTGAATGATGAGCACCCCAACGCCGGCGGTCTCGGCGACGCCCCCACCGTACATGACGGGGTCGCCGTTCGTGCCGATCGACTCCAAGTGGACGGAGCTGGAGCCGTTGGGCGCGCCGGTAATGTAGGACATCCCGTTGCCGTTGTGAAGGTTAAACGGCGCGGAAAAGTCACCGTTGGTGCGAATGGCGCCCCAGCCGGCGTCGCGGGTGTCAACGCCGTTGCGGCCGACATCCGTGGCGGCGACGACGATCCAGGTGTCATTGCAGTCACAGGCCAAGATGCCCGGCTGGTGGCCGGTGGCCAGGTTGGCTGCGTTGAGGGCGGCGGTCCCAACATTGATGTCCAAGTTGGTCCAGTTCGCCGACCCGTCCGTCGTGTCCACCGCGATGAGATACATCATCGCAGATCCCCCATCGACGGCGGCTGTGTAGGACCCGTTGGCATCGCCGGGGATGGCCCGCGCCGGCCGTGCCACGGTGCTGATGGCTTGACCGCCGACGATGAGTTGCAGGCCGTTCGGCTGCAGGCACACGGAGTACGCCGTGTCAATCGAGAACTTGGGGTCCACGGAGGAGGGGTAGTCTACCGGCCCCCACAGGGTGGAACCGTCTGCGGTGTCCAGCGCCATGGTCGCGATCTGCACCGGAAGGCTGGAGCCAATGAGGACTTCCTGGTCGAAGACGAGATACAGGGCCGAGTCATCCGGCGCCAGGGCAAGACCGCGGGCGATGTCTTCGAAACCGCCGAAGCCACCGTCGAAGACGGTCTGCCAGTTAGTCGAGCCGTCGGTGGCATCCAAGGACAGCACGACGAGGTCGTTCGAGCCGAATGTCGGGTCCAAGGTGGTGCCGAACGCATAGACGTTCGCGCCGGTACTGTCCAAGGCCACCGCGCGCACCGTCAGGTTGAGCCCGATGAAGTCGGGATCGATCGGGTTGTCGGTAAGTGTCCTGACCCACAGCTCCGAGGGCGCAGCCCCGGGGCCGGGGATGTGCGAGGTGATGACATCGGTGGCTGCCTTGCTCGGTCCAATCGTCAAGATGCCGATGGCTACAAGCAGGGTCGCGCCAGCCGTAAGCAGTCGGGGCATCGCAATCTTCCCTCTGCTACGCATGCAGATACCTCCTCAAGATATATTCGATGAGGCCAGCAGCCGAGGCCCTGGCCAACTGCCGAAGCGCGACACGACCGCGCTCCCTTCGTCTGGGACGCGCCCTAACTGATCAACGGCCAGCCGCCGCCCCCAATGAAGGAAGAAAAGAACATGTGCGGCGACAGCCAGCACTCGCATCCCAGCCGGTACTCTCGACCAAACCAGTTCAACCGCTCAAAACGCCTCGCCCGTGGTGCACATCAGGCGTGTCGTCCGGCGACCTCCCTTACGACGGATACTACGACGGCGGGGGGAGTTTCCCCCGCTCCAATTGTGAAATTTTTGTGACAAAACGCTGCGTAGAAGGGCATTTCACGGGCGAAGAGGGCTGGGTGGCGGAGGAGCAGCCCCGCCCGGCACGGCGGCCCACGCCTGGAACGGCGCCAGGCCCCCTGAGGCGACGGGGCAGAGGAGCTAGGGGTGAGAGCCCGGAGGGGACTTTTCGGGCTGCAGTTCCACCGCGCCCGGGGCGGTTTCCAACTGGTATATGGCCTCGCCCGACTTGCTTTTGGTCTTGCGCACTCCTCGGACGCTGGTGCCCGCTTCGATCTGCAAATCGCCCTTACTGATGCGCTTGGTTACCGGCGGGCTGCTCTGTTCAGGGGCGTCTGTCGCTTGGGTCAGCTCTTTCTCGGACTCGACAGGGGAGGGAGTGGTTGCATTGGCAGCGGTAGGCGCCGGGGCTGGCGGCTGGGCGGCGACCGTGTTGGAGACCGGAACCGTCTCGTTGGCACAGCCGGCAAGCAGGGCGGCCACGGCGACTAGCGCCGCCAGGATGACGAGGTGGCCGAAGCGTGGACGATTGCCGAAGCGACGCATCTGCGGACTCTCCCTCAGGTGGTATGTCCCAACACCGGCCATTATACCCGGCGCCCCGCGTTTTTTTCAGGGCACTACAATCAGCCGTGATGACGAGGTCGATGCCGGGCAGGTTCCGCGGATGACGCCGGCGGCGAGCACGGCGGGGTGGACGCCGGGCGTGCGCCGCCAGTCGGCGCTGGTGGCGGCGGCGCTGGCGCCGCTGCCGCTGTGGTTCGTGATGGCGAATGTGTTGGGCGGGGTGGCGGCATCACTGATGGCGTCGAGTGACGCGCAAAGTCTGGTGGGGCGGCTGGTATCGAGCGGGTCGCTGTGGGCGCTGACGGGGGTGACGATGGCACTGGCGGTGGTGGGACTGCGGGCGCCGTGGGGCGCGTTCGGGCTGCGGGTCCCGCGGCGGCCGACGGCACTGCTGACGGGCGCGGCGCTGGGGCTGGCGGTGGCGGGCGTGTCGGTCGGGCTGGGTCTGGCGGTGCACGCGGGCTGGTCGCATTTGCTCGGCGCCGAGGCGATGGTGCAGGTGACTGCGATGGAACACGCGACGGTGAACGCGGAACTGCTGCGCCCGCTGCTGAGTGCGGGGGGGCTGCTGTCGCTGGTGGACTTGTGCGTGTTCACGCCGCTGGTGGAGGAGTGGTTCTTCCGCGGGCTGGTGTTCGGCGGATTGCGGCCACTGGGGGCGGGCTGGGCAATTGCGGGGACGGCGGTGCTGTTTGCGGGCCTGCACGCGATCCCGTCCGGGTTCGATGCGCCGTCGCTCCTCATCGGCGGTCTGGCGTTGGGCGCGCTGCGCGAGCGGACGGGGTCAGTGTGGCCGGGGGTGGCGTTGCACGGGGCGTATAACGCGGCGGTGATCGGGGCGGTGCTGGTCGGGTGGGTGTAAAGCCTTCTCCCCCTGCCCCCTCTCCGACGAGCGGAGAGGGGAGACAACGGCCTCACCCCGGCTTCGCCCCTCGACTGCGCTCGGGGCAAGCCACCCCTCTCCTGTGAGGAGAGGGGATTGCATTCGCCGCCCTGACGATCGGAGTTGAGAGGGAGAAACGGCGACCTCACCCCCGTTCCCTCTCCGTCTCACGGAGAGGGGCGACCACTGCGACCTCATCCCTATCTCCCTTCGCCACGGCTTCGGGGGACAAGCCCCTTCCCCCGCGCGCGGGGCGGGATGAGAACAACGGCGGAGGAGGGATGCGGTCGCGCGCCGGGCGGTTGGGGAGCAGACAAACGGGCGCGGGTGCGCTATACTGCGACGCAAGCGGGGCTCCTGGCCGGGCCGGCCATCCGCAAATCCGCGTCAACACGCACACCACCGTAGCAGGAGGTGCCGGTGATGCGATGGAGCCTCGTCGCCGTCAAGTGGGAGGATGTGACCTCCCTGGCGCGTTTCAGTCTGGCGCAGGACTTCGAAGCGCGGCGGCTGTTCAAGCTGACCGTCGGGCTGGTGGTGCACGAGACCGACGAATTCATGATCCTCGCCGACGACCTCGACCTCTCGCTCGACCCGCACTCGTCGAATAATTACGGCACGCTGATTCCGAAGGGGTGCATCCGGCAGATGTGGTCGATCACGCATTTCGATGACGGCCGCGAGTTGACGCTGCCCGACCCGCCGGTGCCGGTGCTCGCCGGCAACGGCCGCCCGCGGCGCAATGGGCGGCGCGGACGCACGACGCCGCCGCGCAAGCCCGCTTCCTAACCGCGCCGCCGCGACCTCATTCCAACTAATCGTCCTCACCAATCCCTCGCATGTGCTCGGGCCACCCTCTCCCCCTGGCCGACACGAGCCATCGGCTCCCTGGCCGGGCAGGCGGGCAGGCGAACGGGGAGAGGGAACTGATGGAACGAATCAGGCCTGAAACTGAGGCGCGTATGGAAGTGTTAGTATGGATGCGCGACCGATTCTGTCCTGCGCGACGAGGGTAGAAGCCGATGGCCGACGCCGACCCCGAACCGTCCGAGTCCGTGGCGGAGCAATCGCTGCACGAACGCCTGAGCCGCGTCCCCGACACGCTGCCGGTCCTGCCGCTGAAGGACATGGTGGTGTACCCGGGGATGGTTCTGCCGCTGTTCGTGGGGCGGCGGCGCAGTCTGCGCGGCCTGGAGCACGCGCTGAACGCGCACAAGTTCATCGTGCTGGCGGCGCAGCGCAACTCGGAGGACGAGAACCCAAGTCAGGACGAGCTGTATCGGATGTGCACGGTGGCGGAGTGCATGCAGACGGTGCGACTGCCGGACGGGATGATCCGCGCGGTGGTGGAGGGGGTGGGGCGGTTCCGGATCGAGGCGTTCACGGACACGGCGGACTGGTATGAGGCGCGCGGGACGCTGATCCCCGAGCCGGAGGCGGCGGGGGTGGAGATCGAGGCGCTGACGCGCAGCGCGCTCGGGCTGTTCGAACGGGCGGTGAAGATGGGGCGGCCAGTGGCGCCGGAGAGTCTGGAAATGGTGCGCGGGCTGCGGTCGCCGGGGCGGCTGGCGGATTTGGTGGCGCACTTCATGAATCTGAGTCTCGAAGTGAAGCAGAAAATTCTCGAGACGGTGCCGGTGGACGACCGGCTGACCGTGCTCATTCAGGAACTGTCGCGCGAACTGGAAGTGCTCGAAATCGAGCAGAAGATTCACTCGCGGGTCAAGAAAGAACTGGAAGACGCGCAGAAGGAGTTCTATCTGCGCGAGCGTATGAAGGCGATCCAGCACGAACTCGGCGAGCGCGATGAGCGCGGCTCCGAGATTGACGACCTGCGCGACCAGATCAAGGCCGCCGGGATGCCGGAAGAGGTAGAGGGCAAGGCGCTCAAGGAAGTGGAGCGGCTGGAGCGCATCCCGCCGGCATCGCCGGAGGTGGTGGTGGTGCGCACCTACCTCGACTGGCTGCTGGCGATGCCGTGGAAGGTGCGCTCGGAGGAGAAGCTGGACATCGAGGAGTCGGCGCGCATCCTCGACGAGGACCACTTCGGCTTGAAGAAGGTGAAGGAGCGCATCCTCGAGTTCCTAGCGGTGCGGCAACTGAACCCGGGGATGAAAGGGCCGATTTTGGCCTTTATGGGCCCGCCGGGGGTGGGCAAGACTTCGATGGGCAAGTCGATCGCCCGGGCAACGGGGCGGAAGTTCGTGCGCATTTCGCTGGGCGGGGTGCGCGACGAGGGCGAAATCCGCGGGCACCGGCGCACCTATGTCGGTGCGCTGCCCGGGCGCATCATCCAGGGGATGCGGACGGCGGCCACCAAGAACCCGGTCTTCATGATGGACGAGATCGACAAGATCGGGATTGATTTCCGGGGCGACCCGGCGGCAGCGCTGCTGGAGGTGTTGGACCCGGAGCAGAACGACTCGTTTTCCGACCACTATCTCGAGGTGCCGTTCAGTCTGTCGGAGGTGATGTTCATCCTGACCGGCAACCTGCTCGACACGATGCCGCCGGCGCTGCGCGACCGGATGGAGGTCATCGAGTTCCCCGGCTACATCGAGGAAGAGAAACTGGAGATCGCGCGGCTGTTCCTTATCCCGAAGCAGTTGAAGGAACACGGGCTGGACGCGGAACTGGTCATCTTCTCCCGCGCCACCATTTTGGCGTTGATCCGACATTACACGCGCGAGGCGGGGGTGCGCAATCTGGAGCGTGAGATCGCCGGCATCTGCCGCAAGATCGCGCGGACGGTGGCGGCGAAGGGCGCCAAGCGCGTGCGCGTGACGCCATCGGCGTTGCGCACTTACTTGGGACAGTTCCGGTTCCGTTACGGCGTAGCGGAGAAGGAAGACGAGGTGGGCGTGGCCACGGGCGTCGGGTGGACACCCGTGGGCGGCGATATTCTCTCCATCGAGGTGTCGCTGTTGAAGGGCAAGGGTGCGCTGACGCTCACTGGCCACCTGGGCGAAGTGATGCAAGAGAGCGCGAAGGCGGCGTTATCCTACGCGCGGGCGCGGGCGGCCGCGTTCGGGGTGGACACGGACTTCTATCGGAAGATCGATGTGCACATTCACATCCCGCAGGGGCAAATCCCGAAGGACGGGCCGTCGGCGGGCATCACGCTGGCGACGGCGCTGGTCTCGGCGCTGGCGAAGCGACCGGTGCGGGCCGATGTGGCGATGACGGGAGAAATCACGCTGCGCGGGCGCGTGCTGCCGGTGGGCGGGGTCAAGGAAAAGGTGCTGGCGGCACACCGGGCGGGCATCCGCACGATGATCCTGCCGACGGAGAACGAGCGCGACCTGGACGAAATCCCCGAGCATGTGAAGCGGCAGATGAAATTCGTGTTCGTGGAGCGGATGGACCAGGTGCTCGAGAACGCGTTGCGCGGCGGGATCCCGCAAGTGCAGGTGACGGCGGAACAGCCGTCCCAGTTCGGGCAAGTGCACTAGGCGGCGTTACTCGGGCGGCGCGCCGGGGGGCGGCAGCGAGGGCGCCTCGGTGCCGTACTGGTTCAAGAGAATTCGGTTGAACTTGCGGTTCGTCTCCATCGGGTAATTATTGAAGTAGAAACTGGTGTAGGTGGCGAAGGCAAAGACGCGGAACGGGCGCTGGGTGACATCCACGGCAATGAAGAGGTAACCCGGCCTCTGCCCGGCGACGGGGCGCGGCGCCGTCCCAAAATCCTCGATGGGGACTGCGAATTGCCAGATGCGGTGTTTGCCCCGAGTGCTGAACCGGCGTTCGGAAAAGTCCATCTTCAGCGTAAAGCCGGAGAAGAAGGACGGTTCGACGGCGCCGGTCAGTTGGATTTTCAGTTTTTCTTCATCGAGTAAGGGAATGTCGGCGCCTTGCGGGCCGACGGGCTCGGCGGGCGCGAGGAGTGCGTACTGTTTGTGGTAATCCTTGGCATTGAGCGCAGCGGCGAACTCACGCGCCAGCGCAATAGAGTCGGCGGGGACATGGGGCCCGGTAATGTAGTAGACCAACGCCCCGCCGCCGCCGGCGAACACCACCACCAGCAGGAAGCGATACAACCAGCGCCGCACCGGCCCGACCGCCTCATAGTTCAACTCCTCGATGGGCGGCGGCAGCGCGACCCCAGGGCGCGGCGCGCCCGATGGGGCGTTCTGCGCGGGCGAGTGGGCATTGTCGGCGGTCATGCGACGGTCTCCATATCACACCAGTTGGGCCCGGCCTGCAGGTCCACGGTGACCGGGACGCGGAGGGGGTACGCCGAGGACATTGTATCCCGAACGACGACGGCGACGCTCGCCAGGTTGCCGGTCGGCACTTCGAAGACGAGTTCGTCGTGGACGGTGAGGACCATCGCGGCGGCGGGGGCGGTGCGGCGCAGGGCGGCGGCAGTCTTGAGCATGGCCAGCTTGAGCAGGTCGGCGGCGCTGCCCTGGATGGGGGTATTGATGGCGACGCGGCGGGCGAATTCGCGCTGCGGACGGGAGCCGCTGTGCAAGTCGGCGATGGGCCGGCGGCGGCCGAGGAGGGTGATGACGAAGCCGTCGCGGCCGGCTTGCTCCACGACCTCCTCACACCACTTCGCCACGCCGGCGAAACGCACGAAGTAGCGGTCGATCAGCGCCTGCGCCTCGGCCATCGAAAGGCCGAGTTCGCGCGCGAGACGCTGGGGACCCATGCCGTAGGGGATGCCGTAGTTCACCATCTTGGCAACCGCGCGCATCTGACTGGTGACCTGTTCAAGTGAGACGCCGTAAATCTCGGCGGCAGTGGCCGCGTGCAAATCGAGGTCATCTTCAAAGATGCGGTGCAGCGCCGCGTCGCCGGAGATGTGGGCGAGGATGCGCAGTTCGATCTGCGAGTAATCGGCGGAGAGCAGCGTCGCGCCGGGCGGGGCAATGACGGCGCGGCGGATGCGCTTGCCGAGGTCGGTGCGGACGGGGACATTCTGCAAGTTCGGCTCGCGGCTGGAGATGCGGCCGGTGGCGGCGCCGATTTGTTCAAAGATGGTGTGCACGCGGCCGGTGCGGGCGTTCATCATCCGCGGAAGCGCTTCGACATAAGTGGAGAGGAGTTTCGCCAGTTCGCGGTGGCGAAGAATGATGGCGACGATTTCGTGGTCGGCGGCGAGTGCCTGCAGGACATCGGCGTCTGTTGACCAACCAGTCTTGGTTTTCTTGCGCTTGGGCAGGCCCAATTCGTCAAACAGCACTTGTTGCAATTGTTTGGGGGAGTCGAGGTTGAACTCGTGGCCGGCGAGCGTGAAGGCGTCGCGCCGGATGCGGTCGAGGTCGGTGCGCAATTCGGCTGCGAAGGCGTCGAGGTACGCGGCGTCCACCAGCACGCCGTGGCGCTCCATAGCGACCAGGACCGCGACGAGCGGCGCTTCAATGTCATCGTACAGGGCGGTCTGGCCGGTCTCGGCGAGGGCGGCGCGCAGCGGCACGGCGAGGCGGCTGCTGAAGTCGGCGGCGACGCAGGCGCGGCCGGGGGCGTCATCGTCGCCGGCGAGGCGCGGGGGCGAGGGCGTTTCGACGGAGAGGAAGCGATAGGCGGCGGTGGCAAGCGAGGCGCTGCCGCCGGCATCGAGGAGCGCGGCAGCCAGCGCGACATCGAAGGGGGGCGCGGCGAGCGGGATGCCGGCGCCGGCGCAGGCGTGACGCAGCGCCTTCGAATTGGCGGCGACGAGGTCGAGGCCGTCTGTTGTCAGCAGGTCGCGCAGGAGCGCGTGCGCATCGGCGCCGGCGAAGAACACCGCGGCGGCGGGCGCGATGGAGACAGCGACGCCGCGCAGTTCCGCGTCGACCGGGTCGCCATCGCTGACGGCGACGGCAACCGCGGCGCGGCCGGCGGCGCGCGCGGCCTTCGTCAGCGCGGCGGTCTCGGCGGCATCGCCGAGGCGATAATCCGCGGTCAGGGGCGCGTCGCCGGCGAAGCGTTTGGCCAGCGAGCGGAACTCGAGGCGGTGGAAGAGATCGAGGAGCGCGGCGCGGTCGGGCTCAGTGCGGTCGAGGGAGTCGCCGAGGTTGAGCGGGTGGTCGCGCTGGATGGTGACCAGGCGCTTCGAGAGGAGTGCCGCCTCTTTATGCGGGGCGAGTTTGGCAGCGAGGCGGCGGTCTTCGAGTTGATCGAGGTGGTCGAACAGCGCCTCGACGGTGGGGAACTGCTGGAGGAGTTTCGCCGCGGTCTTCTCGCCAATGCCGGGGACGCCTTTGACATTGTCGCTGGTGTCGCCGCGTAGGGCCTTGAAGTCGGGGATGCGATCGGGGGGCAGACCGAAGCGATCGAGGACGGCCTGGGCGTCGTAGCGGGTCAGGTCGCTGAAGCCGCGCCTGTGGGCGAGGACGGAGACGCCGTCCTGGATGAGTTGCAGCGTGTCGAGGTCGCCGCTGACGATGACGACTTCGTAGCCGGCGGCAGAGGCGCGGTCGCTGACGCTGCCGATGAGGTCGTCGGCCTCGAGGCCCGGCTCGGCGAAGATGGGGATGCGGAGCGCCTCGAGCAGCGACCGGGTGTCGTCGAATTGCGGCTCGAGCGCCTCGGGGAGTTCCGGGCGCGTCGCTTTGTACTCGGCGGAGAGTTCGTGGCGAAAAGTGGGCCCGGGCAAGTCGAGGCAGGCGGCGACGGCGGTCGGCTGCTCCTCATCGAGCAGTTTCACGAGCATCGAGGCGAAGCCGTAGACGGCGCCGGTCGGCTCGCCCCGGGCGTTGCTCATTTCGGGCAGGGCAAAGAAGGCACGGAAGAGCAAACTGCTGACATCGAGGATGAGCAGTTTGCCCTTCGCACGCGCTTTGTCTTTCGGCCCGGCCCGAGGGCGGGCCGCCGCGCTGTTGGTTTTGGGCGCCACTGCGGGCGTTACTCCAGCAGGTGCCTGGCGCTGGCCGCCAGCGGGTTGAAGAACATCAAGAACGAGTGCAGCTCGGGGGGCGGGCCGAACAGGGAGTCGAGCAGATTGCCGCCGCCATAGATGACGGCGCGCGGCTCGCCCTTGATGCCGCCGAGTTGGCCGGCGCGCTCGACCGTCTGGCGGAGGCCGCCCGACTTGTCCACCAGTCCGAGTTTCATCGCTTCGAGGCCGGTGAAGATGCGGCCGTCGGCGATCTTGCGGACCGCGGCGACATCCAGCTTGCGACCGGCGGCGACGGCTTCAATGAACTGGGTGTGCACATCGTTGAGCAGGCCCTGAATCAGGCCGCGCTCTTCGGGTGTCATCGGGCGATAGGGACTGCCGATGTCCTTGAGGCGACCGGCGGTGATGGTCTCGGCCTCGATGCCGATCTTGCCGAGCAGGCCGCGCACATTGAGGCCGGAGAAGATGACGCCGATGCTGCCGGTGACCGTGGCGGGGTCGGCGAAGATTTCATCGGCGGCGGCGGAAATGTAGTAGCCGCCCGAGGCGGCGACATCGCCCATCGAGACGAGGATGGGCTTGCCCGAGGCCTTCCGCACGCGCTGAATCTCGTTGTAGATTTCCTGCGAGGCAGCGGCGCTGCCGCCGGGGCTGTTGACGCGCAGGACGATGGCTTTGACATCGCCGTTGTTGCCGAGCGCGCGGAGCGTGCCGATGACTGACTCGGCGGTGGCGCCCTGGCTACCGAACCCGCCGGCGGTGCCGCTCATTATCACGCCTTCAATGGGAACGACGGCGACACGCTCACCCGGCATTTCGGCCTGCGCGAAGGCGGTCTTGGCCACCATGCCGAAGCCGATGAGCAGGGTGGCGAAGAATCCGATAATAAGCAGCGCCACCAGGCCGACGACGACCCAGGCGGTGACATTGGGCCCGCGGTGCGGCGGCGGGTAATAGGGATACTGCGGCGGTGGGGGCGGCGGGGGCGGAGCACCCGGGCCGCTGGGTTGGTATTGCATCGTGTCCTCCCTCGAGATGGACAGAGTGGAGTCAGTCTAACTGATTGGCGGCAGACAGCAGAAGCGCAGTGTCGGGTGTCAGGTTTCAGGTGTGAGAACTGCCCTAGTGCCTCCCCGCCTCCCCGCATCCCTACTTCCGCTAGAATGGCCGCGTGGTGGAAGTAATCCTAAACTCGCGCCCGTCATTCGCGTGGCTCGAAAATGTAAGGCGGATCAAGCATGAGCCATTCTGTTGCGAACTTACAACTCCCTGGATGTTCCGGCTGTGGCCATACACGACGGGTAACAACACTGCCGTCGAGATTCACTCTGAGCACGAGACCACCAAAACTCCCTGGCCACAGAGTCGGGGAACATTCCGTGGGCTTGCCATGAAGAGTGCAGGCCGCCAGGCCTATGTTGCTGGCACCCCTGTTGGCGACACGCTCCCACAATCCTGCCGGAGGCGGCGCATAGACTATAGGCCCCCAGAAGTAGGATGAAGGCGGAGAGCTGGGGGAGCGTTCGCCCGTGACGCCTTGGAAGTCTCCCCACTGGTCCAATGGACAGATCAGCAGCTTGGCGTCCAGGTATTTGTTAGTAACGAGTAAGCCATAGTCTCGCGGAGGGGGCAGCCCACCGTAGTCCGAGATATACAATTCGGTCGCGAGCGCGATCTGATGCAAGTTGGAGATGCAAGGCGTGCGCTGCGCATAAGCCCGGCTCGCGCTTACGGCTGCCAAGAGCAGGGCTACCAGAATCGTGATTATCGCCACGACGATGACGAGCTCAAGCAGAGTGAAGCCGGGGCGGTGAGATCTGACTCGGAAGCGTGCTGGCTTTATCAAGCCGTGGCCCTAATCCGTCAGCTGCCGCGCGCGAATGGCCACATGGGCTGCTGCCCCCCCAATGAAGATGAAGGAGGCAAGATAGAATGACTCAGGAAGCCATCGGTCGAAGGTGAAGTTTGAGACACTTCGATAGAGCCACCATGCGCCTGTCAGAAAAGCGCTGGTCGAATAGACAGTGCTAGGCGGGAATGTCCGGTAGAATTGCGCGAGCACGCCCGCCAAAAGCCCAATCGAGAAGGCAATCCTCAGGTCGAACATCCAAGCCGGAAGATTCATTCTGGGATACACGAACCCCGCCGCCATTGCCGAGTACTCGAAGAGCAGCACCAGCGCGGCAGCCGCTACGAAAGCCGCGCTGGTGCTCACCAGAAGCCCCTTGCTGATGCGGGCTACTGTCATGACCTCTCTTTAGTTATGACCACGGAACGAGAGGTGCGGCGGGCCCCGACTTGCCGCAGCCCGAGACCACGCGCGCGATGACCGTCTGCTGCCCCGATTCCCAGGCGGCCAGCATTACGGATGACGGTGCGCCGTTCCCATCCGGAAGATTCGTGCCCTTCAGACCGAAGGACGGTCCGTTCTGCGGGCGTCAGAGATAATTCTCGGAGAGCGTCTGCGCCCGATTGTTCGGGGGATGGACTAAGCAGCACTCATTTGGTACGTCCACAGTGCTGCAGCAGTTGCCGGTCTGAGTCCACGACGGATGATCCCACCCAGTCGTGGTCGGACTGAAGCAGTTGTACTTCTTGCACTGCCGCGTTAGTTGCCAGTTATGCACTGTGGGTGTACAGTTCGAACCGCCGATGTTGCAGCCGGTGTCTGTGATGTACGTCCCGGTGTAGGTTCCCATGCAGCAGTTCGCGCAGTCCGCAAGCGCCGCGCGGACGGGAAGCAAAACCAGTCCGAAGGCCAGAGCCGAAACCATCCATCGGCTCAGTTTCAGTTGCCGCTCTTGCATTCGCTGCCTCCTTCGCAGCTTAACGCTGCACTTCGGTCAACGCGCCCGCTCAACGCTGCGAGCAGGAAAGAAACGCAGTCATCACAAGACAAGCCGATCACTCGTCTCCAATAGGCCCATCTCCCTGGTTGATGGTTATCTTCTGGGGCACATTAGTGAGTCCCAGCAGAGTTAGGGTTCTTCGCAGCGTCTCGAAACGCAGCTTCACAGAGCAGCGCTGCGAGCCAAGGATTCTCCGGCGCAATTCCTTCAGGTGTCTCGTACAGCAATTTCTTGCCGTTCAGGAGCACATAAGAGCGCGGAGCGATCTGTTCGGGAGTGAGGAATGGCGCCGCGGGATTCAGTGCGCGGAGCAGTTCAGGACTCGGGTCATAGAGATGCAACACGCTGGGGCCCTCGATTTGACCCAGAAGCAGTCGATCGGTCTTCGGTCGCTCGTGTGACATCCAGACGAATACGAGTCGATAGTTAGAACTGCCGGCGCTTCCATAGCGATGAAGCAACCGAAATCTTGCGACGCTGTCAGGGCCCATCACCAGAATGGCAGAGGCCTTGCGCCCCGCATCCAAGAAGGTTGCAATGACGAATCCCTGACCACAGATTTCACCAAAGTCAACCGACTCTCCGGTGTCCATTCGACGGACGGCTCCGTGGGGCCCATCTGGCATTCCGGAAACGGACCCGGCTTGAGCGCCACTGACTTCGCGCACCGTCGGGCCATCCGAAAAAAGCGAACGGAGTAGCGTAGGCCCGGCGTCGACCAATGTTGCGAAGACCGGACCATGCTGCGCAAATGCCACCTCTCCAGAGTGAGTCAGGAGGACAGTCAGTGGCGGATCGCGCGGCTCGCGCCGCTGGGCCTTCTGCGGGTCAAGCCATTCGGGTGTAGAGTCTGCCAGTCGCCGATAGGCGTCCTCGTGGGTATCGGCAAGTGGCTCGAGGTCAGGCGCCGTCAAAGAGATGTATTCAGCACTTGCGGCCATCGGATCTGGCAAGTCCTGCCCGCCGAGAACAACTGCGCAGATCCTTAGCCGTCCCTGCAGGTCGTGCTGCAAGTCATTTAGCGTCCGCAACTCGTTGACGGAGTCCTCATTGCCCGGCCGGAAAAAAAACAGCAAGGTCCACCCCTGCAGCGAATCCGGGACGCGGAAGACTGCCGACCGCGAAAGCAGCGCAATTTGAGGACACGGATTTCCGACCTGAAGATGAACATAATCAGAGGCGGCGAACGCCCGCGTTATCTGTGAACGATACTTAACGATAAGGATCATAATCACCATCAGACCCAGATAGACTGCCACCAACAACAGATCCACCTTTGTTAGACGCGACCCAGTGCCCCGATCCTTGGTACCGTCGGGAACTTGCTTGCTTGTTACCTCTCTTTGAAGACGAAACCCCAAGCTAGCGCTCCCAAAACTTAGAGCATAATGCTATGCGCTCCTTGAAGAGGAGTCAAGAGACACCGAGCGGAAACTCCATGATCGCTGCGATGCGCCGGAATGGTCACCAGAGCAAGCAACCAGTTTAGCGTGGCGTTCAGGCTAGTCTGTCCCAGGTAATGTCTCCATTCACAGGTACAATCTCGCCGCCCATGCCTAGCCAGTCATCGCCGGTTGAAGTGACCATCATCATCCCGGTGAAGGATGAGGTGGAGTCGGCGCCCCTGCTGGCGGCGGAGGTGGAGGCGGCGATGGCGGCGGCGCCGTGGGCGTGGGAGTGTTTGTGGGTGGACGATGGCAGCACGGACGGCACGCTGGCCGTGCTCGAAGGGCTGCACCGAGCGGCGCCGGAACGGCACCAGTACCTCTCGTTCGACCGCAACTACGGCAAAGCGGCGGCGCTGGCGGCGGCGTTCCCGGTGGCCCGCGGCGCGATGCTGGCGACGCTCGACGGCGACTTGCAGAACGACCCCAAAGATGTGCCGCGGATGCTGGCGATGCTCGAGCGCGGGCGGGTGGACTTGGTGAACGGCGCGCGCTTACGGCGGCACGACTCGTGGGTGCGACGGGTGTCGTCACGCATCGCCAACGGGTTTCGCAATCGCATCACCGGCGTGTACCTGCAGGACGGGGGGACGGGGGTGCGGGTGTTTTACCGCGAGTGCATCGAAGGCGTGCCGTTGTTTCAAGGGCTGCACCGATTTATCCCGACGCTGGCGGTGCTGAACGGATTCAAGATGCTGGAGGTGCCCGTCGCGCACCGGCCGCGGCGCTTCGGGCAGGCGAAGTACGGCATCGGCAACCGGCTGTGGGTGGGCATCGCCGACTGCTTCGGCGTGCGCTGGCTGCGCGCCCGGCACACGCCGCGGGCGCGTATCGCGCATTCGACATTGAGCACCTCGACGGAAGAGAAGGAGAAGATATGGACCTGACCCAGCTCGCGCAGAAGTGGCTGACGCCCGACAAGCTGTGGCTGGTGTTCGGGTTCATCGGGCAGGGGGTGTTCGGCGCCCGGATGGTGGTGCAATGGCTGGTCAGCGAGCGCGCCAAGCAGAGCATTGTCCCGGTCTCCTTCTGGATACTGAGTCTGGTCGGCACGACGATGGTGCTGGTGTACGCCATTTACCGGCGCGACCCGGTGTTCATCGTGGCGCAGGCGGGCGGGGCGTTCATCTATGTTCGGAACCTGTACCTGATCAAGCGGGCCGCGGGACGCGATGGCCTCCCGGCCGTTTCCTAACCGCGCCGCCTGGCTGTTTCTGCTCGTCCTGACGGTCGCGGTCGGCTTCGCCTTCCAGGGGTCGCGGGGGCTGTACGAAACGACGGAGGGCCGCTACGCCGAGGCGGGCCGCGAGATGCTCGAGACCGGCAACTGGTGGGTGCCGCAACTCGACCACATCCCGCACTGGACAAAGCCGCCCCTCACCTACTGGGCGATCGCCGGCGGCATCGCGCTGCTGGGGCCGAATGAATGGGGCGCGCGGCTGTTCGGGGCGGTGTGCTTCCTCGCGCTGGTGTTTGGCGTGGCGGCACTGGGGCGGGTGCTGTGGGACAAGGCGACGGGGTATCTCGCCGCGCTGATTTATTGCACCGCCATCTTTCCGATCGCGGCGGCGAACCAAGTGGCAACCGACGCGGTGCTGGCGCTGTGGGAACTGCTGGCGGTCTTGTGCTATTGGAACGCAGTGCGCGCACCGAGGGCGCAGCGGAAGTGGATTGTCTTGATGTGGGTCCTGTTCGGGCTCGGGTTCCTGACGAAGGGCCCCCCTGCCCTACTGTCGCTGCTGCCGATTCTCGCCGTCCAAGCATGGCAGAAGCGGCGCAGCGTGCCGATGCCGCGGTTGCTGTCGCCGGTGGGGCTGGTGTTGTTCGCAGTCATTTCGTTTTCGTGGTTCCTGTCGGTGAGCGGCAGCCACACCGGGCTGATGTCGTATTTCCTGCTGCAGGAAGTTTGGGGGCGGGTGTTCAGCAGCGAGTTCCACCGCAACACGCCCTGGTATTCGCCCGCCGTCATCTACCTGCCGCCGCTGATTCTGGGGCTCGGGGCGTGGTTGGGGTTCTGGCCGCGGCTGATTGCGCGCTACCGCGGGTGGTTCCGGTGGGCGGGGCTGCGGGCGGAAATGGCGCGGCGGCCGGAGGTATTCTTCCTGGCGCTGTGGGTGGCGCTGCCGCTGATCATTCTCTCGATCTCGAAAAGCAGGTTGCCGCTGTATGTGCTGCCGATGTTTCCGGCGCTGGTGCTGGTGACGGCGCGCGGGATGGTGCGGACGCTGTCGGCGCGGTCGCTGACGCGTACGGTGGGTCTCGTGGCCAGCGTGAGCGCCATCGTGCTAATCGCGGCAAAGGGCGTCAGCGCGCAGATTCCGGCGCGTAGCGATATGCGAGCGTTGGCGGCGCAAGTGCGGCCGCTGCTCGGTCCCGGCACAAAGATTTACGCGGTGGATTCGGGCGTGCTGTTCGGGTTGCAGTTCTACTTGCGGCGGCACATCGAGCGGGTGTCGAGCACGCAGCCGCTGCCGGAGAAGTTCACGACGATGCTGGATGCCGCGCTGGCAGAGATCAGGGCGGCGCCGCCAGGGACACGGGCAGTGATTATTACTGCACCGAGCGCGCCGGCGGAGGTGGAGGCGCTGTGCGGGACCGAGACGCTGCCCTGCTTCCGGTTGCGCGTGCGGGATTGGTATGTGTTCTGGGTGTTTAGTCATGAGCCGGAGCCTTATTGGGAGTGAGCATCCCCTCCCCATGCCCCTCCCCACTGGCGTGGAGAGGGGAGAAGAGCAGGAGTTCTTCCGACCTCACCCCCATCCTCTCTCCGTCTCACGGAGAGGGGAGCGATCGGAAAACCCCCTCGCCCGGCCCCTCCCCGCTGGCGTGGAGTTGGAGAAAACAAGAGAGGCGCTGCCGGCCGGCAAGGCGCTTGCTACAATCGCGGCGGCGCCAGAGTGGCGGAATGGCAGACGCGCGTGACTCAAAATCACGTGGGCGCAAGCCCATGGGGGTTCGACTCCCCCCTCTGGCACCAGGATTTCTCCGCGGCCTTGTCGAATCTCACTGTTTAGGTGGGAGGGTCCGAGAGGCTCACCGAGAAGAGGCTCGACAGGGTCGCGAAAAGCCCGTTTTTACTCACGTGATTCCGAAGTCGGTGCTCACGTGACTGTCGAAAAATCATACGAGTCTCGTCCCGAGAATCATGTGAGCCTCCACCACCAAAGGGAGGCAGGGACATGAGAGGTCATGGAGGATTGGCGGTCCTAGGGACTTCGCTGCCCTATGGACGAGGCGTCGGTGGAGGCGGGCGGAAGGCGTCTCCCAAGGAGCCAGTCCGTGCGGCGATTGCTGAGTGTGTGAAGCAATTCCTCTTGGATCGGCGCCTGCAGAACTTGTCGCACAACACTATCGACTTCTATGAGCGAGCTCTAGGACAGTTCTTGCGGTTCTGTGAGCAAGAGGGCGTTGAACGCCTCGACCAACTCGATCGGAGCGCAATTCGCTCATACTTGGTCCACCTGCAGAGTCGGCCTCGCCGTAGCGGCAGCTGGCACAACGACAGCCACACAAGTGGAAACCTTTCGGCGGGAGGCATCTCCGCCTACCTGCGAGGACTAAAGGCGTTCCTCAACTGGTGCGCCCGCGAAGGCCTGGCGCTCGCTGAGCTACCGAGCGCGCTGCCCAACATTCGCCAGCCGCACCGCATCATGGAAACCTTTTCCGAGGAACAGCTTGCCGCAGTCTTCAAGCAGCCGGATTGCGGTACTTTCGTCGGACTGCGCAATTACACGATGATGGTCTTGGCCGCAGACAGCGGCGTGCGGTTGAGCGAATTGGCCGGGATCCACCTCGAGGATCTCGACTTCGAGAACCAACGAGTCAAGATCCTCGGCAAGGGCAATAAGGAGCGGTATGCCTACTTTGGGAAAGAGGCTATGCGCGCTCTTCGGCGTTTCATCATTCACAGAGGTCGCGAAGGTGAGTGGCTCTTCTGCAACCGTTTTCTTGAGCGCGTGGATACCAGGACCTTTCAGGATGCTCTGAAACGCTATGCCAAACGCGCCGGTATAGAGCCCGCGCTATTCACGCCTCACAACTTCAGGCGTTTTTTTGCAAAGCAGTGGGTGCGCGCTAAGGGCGACGCCATCGGCCTGATGAGGGCGCTCGGTCACACCACCGTGACCATGGCCCTGCGCTACTGTGGCGTCTTCGATGACGAGGATCTTCGCAACAAGCACCGGGCCCTCAGTCCGATGGACAGGATGTTTGAAAGAAATGGAACCAATCACTGAACTGGGGCCCTGGAATTGGGTGCCTTGGACGCTGGATACTACCGCGCCTCACACTTGACGGCCTGCCAGGGGAACGATTCTGCGTTTTTTAGCTGTTCGGCCCCATCGAGAACCAATCGCAAGATCGCCCCTCGGTCGCCACCCTTCTCGTGTTCGTCCAGCAGCATTGGTCGCGGACTGGTCGGCTGAAGTCACCGGGCACTTCCGCCCGCGGCCGAGACTGATCCACTGGATCGGCAAGCAGTCACATTCCACATCTCTGCCCGACCTCGAGGAAAGCGATCGAAAACTTCACACATGGCGCCGCGCTGGGAAAGAGACGCGAGGATCGAACAATTCTGAAGCGCACGCGCCTGAGGAACTGAGAAGCTTGAGCGCGGAGGAATGGCAACTGCGTTGTATCAGTGTGGTCGGACCAGCGAAACTCGCTCCCAACTTCTGATGACCCACCTTCAGCGAGCTCTGCGTACCAAAGAATCTGAAAGTACGGTCGAAGCAGTTCGGGCGGCGAACGCGGAACTGAGTCTAGACGGCGGGTCAGCGGGCGTTGGTCGGGTGGTCCCTGAACCGAGAGTCACCGAAGTGAGTCGTTGGAATCTTGTCGGGCCTGTTAGTGGGCGTCACGCGAACCATGCCGACGCATTCACAGTTCGCTGCGTAGTGACTGCATGCCTGAATTTGGCGGAATTGAGAGGAGAGAGGAACTGGAGCTGACCTTGCGGACCCAATAATCATTGCCATTCCTGCACGGAAGTCATCGCTAGGTGCGTCCGCATGGTTATGCTCTCTTCATTCTCCATTGACTAAGAGCGTCACCAATGGCCACTCGGTCGGGGCAATCTGAGTGTCGATGAGCGAATTGCACAAGAACCTACAAACAGGAAGGACATGATCCGCTGTTGTCTGGCCCGACCTTGCCTGACCTTTGCTCGGATTGGTCGTCCCTCCAACGCACTCTCAACTCCCAACACGACGAAGCCCCCCGGAATTGGCGGAACCTATGCCGTCTTCTTTCTTCAAGAGAGTGGACAAATGCAACTGGCTGGCCACTGTTACAGATATGGTCCTTAGGTGGTGACAGCCCGTCCAATCCACTTGGATGCTGGGAAAGGACCCGGTCATGCTTGCTCGAACTCGGTCGACGCGATTCCGTATGGTGCTGTCCGCAATACTTCTCACTTCTGTACTGTCCGTGCTCGCTCACGCTCAATCCGTGGTCTGCAGAGCACATGCTATTGCCGGGTTCGAAGGCGAGTATCAAGTCGCAAAGAGTCTTGTCGGCGCGAACACTTCCGTCGAGGGCCAGATTCGTCTCTACATATCCTATCAGGGCGAAGAGCTCTACGTTCAGTCGAACTTCGTGACTGCTGGATACGAGTGGCCTACAAAAATCGCGACTTCCGAGCAAATTGATTTGGAGACGATACTACTCAACATTATCGGTGATCCAGACAAACCTTCCTCAGACCTCAAACTGCTGCTCGCGAATCATATTCAGGTCATCATGGATCCTCAGGTCTTCACTGAACCGAGAGAGGCGGTTCTTCGGATTTCCAACGTTCGAAACATCATGGTGGCGACACCCGTGGGGGCCCGCCCAGTGCGCTTTGTGAAAGGTTCACTTGGAAACAAAGTAAGGCTGGTCGCTACAGAAATCGGCAGCCATATCTTTGCGCGCGTCGATGATCTCGTAGCTATAGATGCTTTCCGAGAGGGATCGCAAAGAGTATTGGACCCGAAAAAGCTACGCATCCTTTCCCTTGTCGACAATACGGATATCAATCGCTCAATTGAATCCAATGTTCACGATCGTCATATTCCGTTTGATTTTTCGAGTCGGGAGTCTCTGGCAGTAGCGTTGGATGGCGCCAAAGGAACCGTAGTGCTCTGTGTTGGTCACGTAGAAGACGGGGATTTCGTGAGCTCGAATCGTTCGGGAGCCTTTCGAATATCCATCACCGACCTTGAATCGGTGTGCGCGCGCAGTGGAGTCGCTCCAGTGATTATCGGATGTGGCGTCATCGACAGCGCGTCCGGGGTTGCTTCAGTACGGGAGACGTTGCACTCGTCTCAGATCCTTCCCCAGATCTTCAGGGCAATGAATGCTCGGACCATTGGAGAGTATTACGATGCACTTGCTGGAGGAGGCGTCGGAATTGTCGTTGACTCCCTAAACATCAGTCAAGCGAGAAAAGCGGCTGACATCGTAAGAGTGCCCAATAGCGAAGGCGGCCCTGGTCGACAATCTGGGTCTGGTGTGAGAGCTGATGGGATTCGAGTGATTGGCACATATGTCGAAATCGTTCCTCTCGCAGTTGCACTTGCGGCAACCGCTGCTCAAGAGGCCGCGGATGAGAGGGAACGAAACGCTGAGCGGGATGGAGGGTCAGGCAAGAAGAGGCCTATCGTAGTGAACAACGACGTCAAAGCAAGCATTCTCATCGGTGGGGGAGTCATTTTAGGAGGGATGGCTTTGTGGCTCGTGGGGAGGCGCATGTGGCGGAAACCCTAGTGAGTGTTAGTGAAATGGTCGGCTTCCTTGCCGACCATCGTCCAGAGATTTTGACAGAATTGCGATCGAGATTTCCATCCGCAGACCTTCTGCTGTTGCCAGGCGCTCAATTGGGAATCGACGAGCAGCAACTAGCAGAAGAACTGATGGCGGCGCGCGTTGCCACATCTGTGGCGACTTTACTGGAGATGAAAACAGTCGCGGCCACTATGCTGACAACCAGACGGGGGCAGCTCGCGCACGCACGACGCAGTGTCTTTATCGCCCAATGGCTTACAATCTTGGGCAGTAGCGGTGTCATCGGAACAAAACTAGGGCAAGCACCAGAGTGGACGCAGTACGTCGCGGCCATCGTGACTTTGTTCGCAGGATCTTTCGCCCTCTGGGCAGAGTATCAAGCTGGCGAAGCTGCCCCGGGGAACAATAGCGCACAGGAGCGCTACTGGAGACTCGTTGGCTACCAGTCCGATGTTGAACACCTCTTGCCCCAACTAGAGGTCATTGCTGAACGCATGGCATATAACTCCGAGAAGGCCAGGTCACTCATAGAAAGGAGCGAGACTCTTTGTCGGAACTTGCGCGACGCAGAAGCCTGGCCAGGCTAGTCGACGCTGAGTTCGCGCATTCCATCCCAGCGGATTGACACTCAAGGGTGACTTGCAATCGGTCGATTTCGTCGCCGAAGACATGGGGAGGGCGCCGCATGAAGCCAAGGGGGAGGATGTAGTCCTCGAACTTGCGGGGGCGTCCGCGACGCCACGGATGGAGCTGTGGTTCCCACAGCCAACCTTCCAGGCGATTGATAGGGTCTGCCTGCCCTTTGACTTGGCGGAACGCTTTGCCATATCTCTACTCTCACTTCCTAGAGAAGGCCAGCCCGCGCCTGCGTCCTGGTACCATTAAGATTCCGGGAATGTACTCTTGGAAGCGACCCAGCCGACAGCTTGCCTACTAATCGAGCATTATATCAAACGGGGGTTTGACCTCAAGGGCGCCAGGCTGATATTCTCCAACCGGTTTGAGCAGTGTGACCGTAGCCATAGTGATCGGCTGGTGACGAGGATTGAATGTGGAGAGAATGAAGGCTGTTAGCGCAATACCGGCAGCAACAGTGGCGCTGAGGATCGTCCGAAAGATCGAAGTGCGCTTCGCCAATGGATCAACGAAGTCGGGAACGGCGTTCCTGGCGCCAGCGCGCGGCCGGCTCTTAACTTGCGCCCATGTAGTGGATGATGAAGAAGATGGTCCGGCCCTGGAGGTCCGGGTCACAGCCCAAAATGGCAACAGTTACACGACGAGAATCCTGGATCTGGATAAGTCAGTTGACCTCGCGAGTCTCGAGGCAAAGGAGTCAGGCAGCCATCCTAGTGGTCAATCGGCTCTTCCACAGGTCGGAGAGGATGTTATATTCGCCGGACTGCCTCAAGGTGTGCGGACCGCATCTGTATTCCCCGGAATGGTGTCGGCAGTCGGTGCGCAACTGATCCCCTTTCCACGCTGTGAGATGATCCAAATCGCGGGCATGATCAACAACGGCAATAGTGGGGGTCCTCTTGTGAACTATAAAGGTGAGATACTGGGTGTCATCACCGCGAAGTACGTCCCTCTTCTGCAACAGATCGACAAACTCCGTTTGGAATTGGAGAGTATCCCTCAGTTTCCACGAGAAGTTGGACTCGGCAAAATAGACTTCGCAGCCTTTGTCAATATGACAATCAAATCGATGTGGCAACTGGCAGCGGTCTTGCGTCTCGTCCAAGTGGGAACGGGTTGGGCAGTTCCTGCAAGCCAATTCAGTCGTGTGGGAGGCAGCTGATGCACGTTATCTGCAAGCAGTGTAGGAAGAAGATCGCGGTCGCTGGTCGCCCTTCTGGATCCACTTCGCTTCGCAACGTGCAGCTCCAAGGCGATGTCCGCGTTGAGGGAGGCGCCATCAGTTTCGGCCCCGGTGGAAGCATCTCGTTTGGTCCAGGGGGAGCCTTAGGGTTTGGAGATGCGGAGAAGTCTTCCTTCATCTGCCCCGCCTGCGGCACGGTTGCGGAGTATGCTCCCAACGAGATTCTGAATGACTAACGTACTACGGCGCCGTTGATAAAGAAAAGCCCGCCATGTGAAGCGCAGAGACTTCCGAAGGAACGGAGCTGCCCCTGGCGGGCTTGCTGAGCCCGGCGATCCGGGCCGCGGTTGAATCCAGGACCGTCGAGTCCAGAGAATGCAGCGGTCGGATTATCTGCGATCTGCCAGAATTTCAACCGCCAGCAGACAGTACCGCCCTTGCGGCGACAGGCTAATTCGGCCAAGCGGCGAGGCGCCGGTTCGGCCCCCCACACCAGCAGCCCCGGTCTCTAGCACCAAGGCCTTCATCTCGTTGATTCCTTGTCTTGTCCTTCGCCACACTCACGCCCGCGCTTCAAGCAGTTGCTACCAAGTGCGCTGCCTCTCGTACACAAGCACGTCCAGGATGCACGACCAAGTGAGGCTAGGGCAGTCAAGCCCTCAAGTTCTGCGACAGTCATGTCAATCACAAGTCTGCTATCAGGCTAGATTCTGCTTCTTGTCTTTGAGCTTCACATGGCAACCAGCCGGCCTGGCACCAACTTTCGCAGGCGTGAGATCGACACCCCGGAGTCACTGACTCGCTTGCGAGGCAGCAAGCCGAAACGGCGAGGGATCGCACTTAACCATGCGGGCAGTAACCGATGGGCCTGTCCGACTCCAACTGTCCAACTTGATCACGATAGTGCGCTGTTCGGGTGTTCGCGGCCGAAGCTTTCTCGCCAAAAGTTCGCCGAAATCAGCGTCGTGAGTGGATATGCACAGCTGTCGCTGATCTTTGGCACGACGCAATAGATCGATTAATCCAAGGAGGTTGATATCGTCCAGACTTTGGAGTGGGTCGTCAAGAATGACCGCCTCAAGAGGAGGCTTCGAGACGCCCAGGTTGAGCGACAAGAAAACGGATACCGCGAGCGCGTTCATCTGGGAACTCGAGAGAACTTCGCCGGGAGTGGCAATTTCGATTCCTGTCAGTGAATCATTGACTGCTGTGCTGAGCTGTCCTCGGCCACGCAAGAACGATTGGAGGAAGCGCACATCGCGAAAGGCTGGATGAACATCGATTCGGCTGTAAATCTCTCTCAGTAGTGGCTCGATCTCCCCCACTTGCTTTGCGACAACCTGCGAGGCGGCTTCTCGAAGTGCTCCAATCACCTTCTGTGCCAATTCGCCCGTCGCATTGCGTTCAGCAATCTCGTTGTCTTGCCTCTGAAGTTCCAATTGGTCGGCCAGGATTTGCCTCTCTAACTCCTGAATAACTGCTTGTTCCCCAGCCTGAGAGAGAAGTAGGGCAAACCTTTCGCCAGTCTGCTGAGCCAGCACGAGTTCTTCGATCCTTTTCACCGTGGCAGCGGCCGCTCTGTGGACATACGAAGATCGGTCGGTGGTGCTCGACCGTTGCAGGCCTAGCTCTTCGAAGCGCTGTTCAATGGTCAGTTCGGCGACTTCGGTTTCCTTTGCCGCCTGATCGATAGTTCGCAGCTCAAGCTCCGCAGTTGAAAGGTCTTTCTCAAGTGAAGCAAGTGTCGCAAGAAGCATCGGGAGCGTGTCAGTGGGAACGGAATCCTGCCTAACAGAACTGCTTGACATCACGATCGACTGAAGACGGCGCCGCGTAAGCTCTAGATCGTACTCTTGGTCGCACACGGGACACTTGTTCCCAAGATGTTTGAGAGCAAGGGTGGCGAGGGCTTGAAGCTGCTCCGACCGTTCTTTCAGATTAGCCTGAAGACGACGAAATTCGGCGACTCGGGTCTGTTCTCCCGAGACCTTGAGGCGCGCCTCCTGGACCTGCTTCTTCAGAACCTCGACTTTCTTCCTGGGAGCCGCCGCGTCAGGCTTTGATCTTTGGCTGACAACGCGGATCTCGCTTTCCAGTGAATCCAATTGCTGTTGCCGCCGTTCTGCAGCTCGCCTCAATGCGTCAATCTGTCGAATGGCTATATCGATGGCAGTTGCGGCCTCCAGCGATGCCATTGGAACCGCACTGACCTTGACGCCCATCGCCAGGAGTTTGGCCCACCATCTGTTCCAAGATTCCTCGTCAGGCTTATCTTCGCCGGGAACACGGCGGGCTTTGAAACTATTCAAGCGTACTCCCAACTGGGAGAGGCGAAGTCGAAGGGGCTTTGTTTCCTCAGACTTGCTGGTCGTCATTGTAGTCCACAGTTGCTTCGTTCTTTGAAGCTCGAGTTGGAGTTCCGTTACTCTTCCCACACCCACGAGCTCGCTGACGGCCTTGAATCGTTCCTGATCTGTGGCTGCATCTATGAAATCACGCACGCGGTCTTGTTGAAGGTACACGCTTCGAGTCAGAGCCGCTGTAAGCGCTTCGCCAGGTGCCTCTGCCGTAGCCGCCTCTCTCCAGATCAGTTGTATCATTCGATCCTCGGCCCCTGGACCATGCACGATGCCGTCAGGAGTTTCGACAGAAACGCGCGGTGCCAGTCCATCGGAGCTCCGAGTGATAGTTATTGGAGAGAGTCCACCAGAATTCACCAACCGTAGGATCACACGGGCCTCACCAGTACTGGAGTATTTGCTCACGATCGACGAGGCTCCCCCCTTGAGTCTTGAGACACTCCCGCTAAGTGCCCACAGCAAAGCATCAAAGAGAGAAGTCTTCCCATTGCCGTTCGCGCCCACCACCACAACGACGTCCGCGTCCAGGTCGAAGGTCTGATGGTTCGCAAAACCGCGAAAACCGGAGAGTTCAAGCGACTGGAATCTCATTTGGAGCCTCGGTCTCGATGAAGAACTTCCATCAGCGGCTCTTGATCGATGAATGCCCTAACAAGAAGTTTCGTGCTTGCCTCATGAACGCCGAGCTCAGTCAAGAGGGCTGGAAGCATGTCAAGAGACGAGCCCTGGCTAGCCAATCCTTGCTCAGCGGGGAGCGGTAGGAGAGGGCGCAATACTCGTTCCACATCGCTCGCCGCAATCAGTTCCTCTCCGGTCGCCACAAGCTTTCTTAGAAACCCTATGTCACTTCGAATTGCCTCTATGTTGGGATCAGCAGTCGGAGCAATCCCTGCCGTTAGGAGAACTAGATAGCCATCCCATGTCTTCATCTCATCGCGCCCAAGTCGCTGAGAGACAACTTCCACTAGTGACCCCTGCGCATCCGCCCATGAATGAAGTAATTCAGCGTATGTTGTGAACACGGAGACGCCGACCACGTTATACTCGTCTTCAAAGAGCCGCGATGATGGCCTACTCCACTCCGGGAAGCCGGCGCCAACGAATCGATATCCACTCTGCACAAGTAGACTCGAAGAAGCAGCCAAGAGGGCTGTCGACGTCGGCGGAACCGATGAGGTCTTCATGTGACTATCTGCCTGCACTGGCTAGGATCTTCGCGGAGAGATTGGACATGAAACATTGGAAGCTCGGATTGTCCGTATAGAATGTTCTTTGCCTTGTCACCACGTAGCAAATCCCGGGGAGTAACTGCCGGGGATGTGCAGTCCTGGCTTGTACCCGCGATCACGGCACTGGTAGGAGGCTCGGCTCTGCCTCGAGAGCTCCTTTGGCGCAGCTTCAACTCGCTCTCCATTGCTACGCGGCTGCGCGTCCCCCGTCCATGAGCAAAAACGCAAATCGAGACGATTCGGCCCTCCTTTCGAAATTCGACTATGCCATCATCAAACGCCGTGGGCGTCGTGCCCGTAACTCTCGCAACCATGGCTGCAGCGTGAAGCAATTCGGCGATAGCTCTGCGATCACCTGCGACATTGTCAACGTACGGTCTTTCTATGTCGAGCAGGAACCAACATGCCCGCAGTTTGCCGAGTCCAAGAAGCCCACTGATCTGGATTTGGGTGCAAAGAGCAGTGAGGTCCTCCGAAGTCAACCCTTCCTGTCCTACCAGTTCATCCGCCGCTTCTCTGAGGTGGATCACGTGTGCCATCACGAGCCGCTGTGACAAGGTGTCCATGAAATCACACCAGACTGCTTGTATATGGTCAGATGGATCAAGGGCAAGTGCACGTGAGAACTCCGACTCGTCGTGGCAGACCGCATCGACCAAGCTTGGAACGTTCAAGACACTGCTGCACTTGGACGTTGGATCGAATGCATGCGGGCCAGTGCGCGTGTCATGCATTCGCCAGCGGCCATCAATGTCGCCGCGGGTGCCTTGTCCTCTTATGGTGACAAACTGGTTTCGCGTGAACTGTACGGGCTCAGTATCACGCCCTTCAAGGAGGCGTCTGACCTCTATGCCCACACTGTCGACCGGACGCGCGGGGCTGACACACTGCGGAATTTGGGCGTCAGTTATTCGCAGATCGGCAATTATGGCCTTGCCCTTCAGAGTTTGGATCGCGCAGCGGCATTGTACTTGGATGACAAGAACGATACCTCGTACGCGTACACGCTGCGCGAGAAGGCAGTGGTGCGCGAGAAGCTGGGCGACTTCGATCTCGCGTTGCAGCTGGTGGAAGACGCCCTTTCACGGTTGAAGGCCGCGGACACCAGTCCAACGCTTGAGCAAGAACGGCAACCGATGCGGCTAGCCGGTTGTTACGAGACGCAGGCCTCCATCTTGAAGCAACTCGGGCTTAGGCACGGCGCGGCACAGGCACTAGAGGCAGTGGCGAGGCTGTTCGAAACCCGCTCAGATGATTTCAGTCGAATGATCGCGCAGTTGCGAAGAGCCGAACTCGCTAGTCTCCTAAACGACATGGCGAGAGCCGAACACTTCTACTCGACAGCCCGCGTCCTGGCCAAACGGTCTCATGACCTGTCGCTCGAGACTTTCTGCGACCGCGAAGTCGGCAAACTGTGGTTGGATCGTGGTGACCCAACACGAGCTCGTCCTCATCTGCAGTCCGCACTCGAGAAAGACCGGACACTGGCTGCCCGTGACTTTGTCGTCCAAGATCTGACGGCGCTCGCATCGTGCGATGAAGCGGAAGGACTTCGCGCCTCGGCGCTCTCTCGATTCGATGAGGCGCTGAAGCTCTGGACTTCGACCGAGAGGGGAAATGTGATCTTCGGTGCCTCGATGTCCGTGGCCGATCCGCCTTCGGAGTTGATGGCCGGCCCATTGCGACTCCTCCTGCGACGAGACAACGCTCGTGTCTGGCAAGCCTTCAATCGTCTGCAGCTGGCGAAAAGTGGTGAACTCGTGAGACTCGTCTCGGGAGCCTGGCAGCTTCAATCGCTCACTCCCGAAGAGAAGAGCGAGTTGACAACATTGCAACTCAAACTCTCCACTGCACGCGAACAGCTGCTTTCCTCTGTTGGGACCGACACAAATGGACCTCTGTCCGTTGCAGCCCGTGAGGCAACGGATCGAACCACGACCGACCTTGAACTGTTCTGGCAACGATGCTCAATATCGCACGGGGTATCACTTTCTCGAGTTCCAAGTGAACCCATTACCCCAGATCAGTTGCGGCGAGAATTACCGCCCAGGACTGCCATCATTGACTTTCTCGTCACCCCCTCGGAAACGATTGTTTTCTGCGCAGCTCGCAAACGTGGAAACGGAGATGTCCGGCTCTGGGCGAGAACACTTCTCATTTCTGCCCATGAATTGGAAGCCCGCGTCAAGGTCTTCCGCGATGATTGTCAGGCAGGCACTCAGCACTGTTTGGCTTCGGCCTCAGCACTCTATGACGCGCTCATCGGACCTTTCTCACCCCTCCTGGAGGGGCAAGATCGTTTGGTCATTTCTCCTTCCGGGCCGCTTTATGCACTTCCCTTTCCAGCACTGCGTCACAAGCAGCGCTTCCTGAACGACGACTTCAGTGTGGTGTACCTTCCCAGCCTGACGATGTTGCCATTGATGTCTCCGAAGGCAGGTGATGTGGGACAACCTCCGGCAGGCCTGCATGGCCCTGCAGTGATTGTCGCGAATCCAGACCTCGAGGGATTGACCCTTCCCTGGGGCGCTTCAGCAGCGACCGCTCTCTCGCCCCTTCCGTGGGCTTTAGAAGAAGCCGCCAACGTCGCGAGACATTTCGACCGTGGAGGTATTGTTCTATCGGGAACAGCGGCTACCGAAGAGGCCATCACCGCCTACTTCGGCAGCGCTCACGTCATCCATGTTGCGGCGCACGCCTTCTTCAACAAGGCGAGCCCCATGTACAGTGGCATTGTCTTAGCGCGTGCGAGGGGATCTCAAGCAGGAGACACAGATGGCATCTTAGAGGCTTGGGAACTGGCGGCGACGCGGGTCAGCGTCGATCTCCTGGTCCTCTCAGCTTGTGATTCTGGTCTGGGCCAATCGAAGTTGGGGGAAGGAGTCATAGGCTTTTCATGGGCTGCGCTCACCAGCGGCGTGCATTCCCTTGTTGTGACACAGTGGAAGGTCGACGATTGGGCGACATCGGTAGTGATGGATCGTTTCTACGGGAACTTGCAAACGGGGATGTCGAAGGACCGCGCGCTGCAACAAGCGACCCGATCGCTGGCACAGTTTCCTGGGTACACCCAGCCGAAGTACTGGGCGGGCTTCATGTTGATCGGGAGTCCGTAGCGTTTCTTCGACCTTGCGCCGCACGACGCGGGCGGGCGATCAGCCCGGCCCCATGAGTCCGGATCTCCTCAGGCACCGCTGTCAATGAGCTGGGAGCCGGCACGCCGGCGCCGCTCGCCGTCGCTAGTCTTGCAGGGTCCTTGGGACGCTAGGGCCGAGAGACAACACCTATCGATGATATTGTCACGCTTAGGTGTCTATCAAAGCTTGTCGAGCGACCGCGCTGCTCGATGCGCGCCTTTCCACTCAAACTGATCCCGAACGTAACCGTCGATGGACGACGTCGTCAGTCTGCTCATCTCTTGACGCGCAAGGGTGAACTCGCCCTGGCTCTGCCAGCACGATACCTATCCCTGGCAGCGTGCATCGGCCTTGTTGTTGGTCTCATCAACCTCGGCAACAGCACTGTTCGCATCCACCGCGATGGTAAACCGGCAGTCCGGAATGAAACATCCAGGAGGGACGGGCACAGCCGGCAGAGTGACTTCCGCTCCCGCCGGAATTGCCGGCGTAGGAAGAGTACTCACCACGGGTCCGCCACTTGTGACGAAGGTCACGGTCGTCGTCGTGGCCGGTGCCGCCACGGTCCCCTGATTGCGCACCCGCACGACAATAGACCATCGGCCGTCTATCACGGCACAATATGCGTGCGTCGCCGGATCGGGAGTAGGAAAGAGATCCGCCATACCAGGGGACGTCCGCTCGATGATCTGCGGTTGGATGTATTCCACATCAATGCTCACATCGCCCCCATCTCGGCCGCGTGCGGTGTACACTGCCGCCACATCGAGCGGGACGACGCTCTCGATCACGACGAACCCATCGCCTGTCGTAAGCCGATATTGCGGCACGCGTGTGCGGATTGGACCCAGCAACTGCTTCACATCTGCGCAATCCACGGACAACGCTTCATCGGCCTCTAGCTCTTCCTGGCGCCAGTCGGAGCGCGGGAGGGGTCGTATTGACCGCCGTTTGTCATCCTCGCTAAGCGCCAGAACGGCCTTCTTGCGAATGGTGATTGGCTGCCTTGTCTCCTGAAAATTGTGGACATTGACGACAGTTCGATACACCCCGGGTTGGAAAGGAACTCCCTCCGGCGTCTCCGCAGCGCCCACTTCGGGGACGCAAGTACACTTCACCGAATAAATGTAGCGCTTCTGATTCCAGTCGATGATAGTGAATGAGCTAGCCGGCTTGGTGCTCCAGCGCGCTATGGACAGCACGAGGCCGAGAACCGCCAAGACCAGGACCGCTACGAGGACCCTTCCACTGACTGCCTTATTCATTGCCAACCTCCACTTCATCATTCATCCCTACAATAAACATAGAGACGGACAATCTGCCGGGAATTCCGAAAGTAGCGAAGAGCTGTCAGCAGAGCGCGTGGGCCTAGTCCAGCAACTAAGGCAGAAAGAGAGGGCCCTCCGGCCCATGGAGCACGACGTCACCAACAATTTGGATCGGGGAGCGACGAGTCAAGAACGATCAAATTGGGTGAAAGCGCCCGAGTCAGATTGGACTTCGAGGTTGTGCGCGGGGCTGCGACTAGCTCACGTGTCGGAGGAAGTATTGCTCAAGGCGCTGCTATTACCGAGTGAGCAAGCCGCTCCCGCGGAAGCGAAGGGCAAGAGCCGACGCCCAACTGACCAACTCCTCGGAACGAGCCCTCAAACGCACGGGCCACAAGAGACAGACTTCGTCCCCGACACAACCGGCTGAAGGATCGACACCCATGCAGATGCCTCCCATCAGCTGCTGAACGGGACTAGGGACATTCGTTCCTTTCCACTTCACGAATTATCCCTGTTTGAAGTCCCTCGCGCATGAAATGCGTGCCGGCCTCCAAGACAGTATCTGCGAATCTGCGAGTGCCCAGCCAGAACCTATCCCGACCAGCGCCGCGCGGCAGTCCATCTTTCGTGACCCGAAACTGGTGTATCATCTCATTTACCGCACCAAATATATGTGGCGGCGATTGCCTCGCAGGGGCGACGCCCACCGAAGCAAGTGCTCGCTTCCCACTGACGCTCAGCCCGAGTAGCAAGACGAGGCCCAAATGATCATCCCACGTTGCATCTCTTATCAGATTCAATTCCAACCCGTCCGCGTCGGTCAGCATCTCGGGTTTTTCCAAGTTTACCTTTCCCGCCACAACCGACAGAAAGGGCAGAATCAACTTGCCAGTCGAGAGGCTAGAGAGTTTGCCTTCACCGGAGACAAACATTGCCCGAAGAGGCGACCCTCTTGCCACTAGTGCAATCCCCCCTGTCTCTATCGGGCACAGTGCTGGGGGAAGGGTCTCGTCCAGCACATCGAAGCCCTCGAGGTGAATCCATGCCTCCATTCGCAATGTGCCGCCCCTCACACTGGACTTCGCCACGCGCGGAGTCGGCCAATGTGAATACACCCATAGGCCCTCCGCTGTGTCTTCTACTAAGAGACAAATGCTTCCGTCACATTCGTGAGCGCTTTTGAGTTTTCCGGATTCAACCTCGTGCAACCAAACACGATTGTCTCCCATTCGGGTAGTGAGAAGCATGCCGCCAGACACTACCGCGCTCAAGACAGGTATTGGACTCGGATCCCACTCGAGAGCTGAAACGCGGTCGAAGGCCCCATCTCGTAAGACCAGCAGCACGGCCTCTGAACTCTGCTCCCCTGCGGCCAATAGATGCACCGGCCCTAAAGTGGAGATGCAACATGTGTACCAGATTCGCCCTCCCACGTACACCTTCGGAAAGTCGATACCCTCAAAATCGAAAACCATGTTCACCACGCGACCGCCCCCTTACAAGAAAGCAGGATTTGGGCAAGGATAGATGAAGGGGACTTCATAAAATGTGTGCCATGTTCGCCCGGTGTCCCTGTCAATGCAGAGGTACTGACAGCGGCGCCAGACTTCCCATGTTCCTGCAGGGTCGCTCGGGTTTCTCTTAGTAATGGTAGTCTCGCCCTCATAATAGCAGATCGTGCCCCTCCCCTGTTCCCAGGGGTCGAGGCCTCCACTTTGTTCCAGGCTTAAGAACACCGACACGACTATCCCGAGCTTTACCCAAACAGGAAGTTTGGGTGCCGGAGAGGGCTCAAAGGGGGGCAGCTTTCTGAGATCCCACTCGCGTTCCTTGGGGAGCGTGACTTTGGTCCCTGTTGGGCGCGGCGTAAAGGGCGGCGCTTTGACATTGCCACTCGCATCACCATAGCTCTCTCCGCTTGGATCCGTCCGCGTCACCGGATTGTTGTTGACATAGGTGAACACATTCGGTCCCGCGCCTTGCCCAATCGGGTCCCGCGAAGTGAAGCGCCCGAGGCGCGGATCATATTGACGGACACCGAGCAGGTCGAGTCCGGTGGAGGATTGCGTGTAGTACGCCTTCGCGCTGACATAGCGGTGCGCGGTTGTGAAGGAACCGCTGGTGCTGGTCTCGATGCCGAAGGCGTCATTCAGTTGCTTGCGGGCCACGGTGACGGTCGAGTCGCTGACGACCCGCGTGCTGCCCAACTGGTCGGCGTGGTACATGAAGTCCCCACTGCTCATGTGCTCACCCACAATCCCTGTCGCGCCCGGCGTGTAGCCGGTCAACAGAGACCCATCCGCGGTGGCAAACTCGGCGAGCGGCGTGGCCCCATCAAACACAAACCAGCGGTCGGTCTCGCCGCTGCCGCTCGCCCTGCGGCGCTGTCCGTCAAAGTCAAAGACGAAATTAGTCACATTGCTGCCGGTCGTCACGGTCGTCAGTCGCTGCTCGTAGTCATAGGCATAAGTGCTCGTGCTCCCCGCCACTTTCGTGGCCATATTCCCCTTCTTGTCGTAGGTGTAAGTCTCACCCCAGGTCGGGGCGCTTGTCAATTGGTTCGCCCCATTGTTGGTCCAGTTGCTCCCGCTGTACGAGGCGCGGCTTCCTGCGAGATTATAGGTGAAGGTGCGGGTGCTGTAGGAGAGGTTCTCCGAGCGCCCGTCGCTGGTCAATTGGTGGAAGTTGTCGTAAGCGAAGGTGGTCGTCCCTGTGAGCTGCGTCCCGGAGGTGTAGTCATCCTCCACCGTCTGAGTGATGTCCATGCTCTTGTTGCGCGTGTAGGTGAGGAAGAACCATGGGTCGTTGGTCGGTCCGCCGCCGTTCAACGGCAGGAACCACGGCTCCCACGGCATCCCGCCCCAGGCCAGCGGCTGCCCCTCGGCTTCGCCCCCGTCTGTTTCCGTATATGTGCTCTTCCAGTGCTTCACCGCCTGCACCGCGCCCCGTTTCAGGCGGAGATACTCCGTGTAGATCTTCACCCACCCGGTCTCGGTCGTGTACTGCGGGTCGTCCTGCCGACTCAGCCACCCGTTCGGGTAGTAATTCCAATCGAACTCAAATCCCCAGGGGTTGACCACCGAGGTGATCTTGTGGTCGCCGTCGTAGCCGAAGGTCCAGGCGCCTGCCAGGCCCGAGAGGGTCGCGCCGACTCGCACACCCTCGAAGTTGTAGGTGTTGGAGACGGTCTTGGTGGCGCCGCCCCCGACGGGCTGGGCGTGCGTCAACATCCGGTGCAGGGCGTCATAGGTGAAACTCTGGGTCCCGGCCGCGTCGGTCACCGAGGTCCGGAGGCCGTCGATATTGTAGTTAAAGCTGGCATCCGTCTCGCCGGCGGGCGCGTAGTCGGCCAGTGTCAGCAGCCCCCAGGGGTTGTAGGAATAGGTGGTCACCTGCTCCTCGCTCGTCCCAGTCGCCATCTTGCGCTGGCTGACTCCGCCCAGTCCGTTGTAGGTGTAAGTCTCGATGTCGCTGCCCGACCCGCTCACGCCCGTGGCCGGGTCTGGGTGCGTAATGCTGCTGACCTCGCCGCGCGCCGTGTAGGCGTAGGCGGTAGTGAAATTCAGCCCGTCCTGAATGGTCAGCCGCTGCCCGGCGCCATCGTAGGTGAAGGTGGTCGTGCGCGTCGGCGTCGCCTGGTAGTTCTCCACTACCGAAGTGACCAGTCCATCAGCGCGATAGTTGGTCTGCGTCTTGATGCCCAGTTCATCGGTCACCACCGTCGGGTGGCAGCAGTTGTAGGTGGTCTGGATATTGGCCGAAGTGCTCTCGCCCGCCTCCAGCGGGAAGGTCACCTGGGTCACCCGGTGCAGGTTGTCGTAGGAATAGGAGGTGACATAGGTGCCGGTGCCCGCGGTATCCTTGATGGTCACCGAGGTCTTATCGCCGACCGTGCTGTAGGCGAACTGCTGATACGCGCCCGAGGGCGGCGTGATCTTGGTCAAATACGCTTTGGTGATGGTGCCCCCGTTGTCGTACTCGTAATTCATGCTGCCGCCTGCCCCCGACACGGCGGTCAGGAGTCCGAGCGTGTTTTCCGTATAGTTGGTCAATTGGTTCAGTGCATTGGTGGTCTGCGTCAGGTCGCCAGACGCGTTGTAGGTGTTGACGGTGGCATGCCCGCCCGGGTCGGTGACGGTCACCACCATGTCTCGGCTCTCGTTGGTGCCATAAGTCCAGGTGGTCACCGGCGTCATGCCGCTCCAGGCGGGTGCGTACTGGAGCGTGCGGTTGCCGCGGCTGTCGTAGGTGTAGGTCCAAACATTCCCTGCCCTGTCCGTGCGGGTCAGGACATTGAAGTTGGCGTCATAGGTGTAGGACTCGACCGCGCCCGTCGGGTCGGTCACCTTTGTCAGCGTGGTCGGGTTGCCCGCCCCGTCCTTGCTGTAGGTGTAGCGCGTATATTGCCCGAGTTCATTCGTGTAATCGCGGTAGGGGAAGCCGCTGCCGTCTGTTCCAGTCGTCACCGTCTGGAATGCAGTCCGGCCCGGCAGTTTCACGCCGGTAATGTTGTCGCCGGTGTAGGTATAGGTGGTGACATTCCCCCCCCCGTCGGCCGTCGAGGTGATGTTGTCGTTGGCATCATAGGCATAGGTGGTGGTGTACCCGCCCAGGTCCGTGACGGCCGAGAGCAACCGATTGGCGGCGTCGTAGTAAATCGAGGCGCTGTGGCTGGCCGGGTCAGTAACGGTGATGAGGTGGTGGTTGCCGTCGTAGGCGAGCGTGATCGTGCGGCCGGCCTCGTCGGTGAGAGTGCTCAATCCCCCCGAAGAGTTGTAGTTTAGATTCAGTCCCTTGGCGTGCCGGTCCTCGATGCGCCAGGGCCGCCGCACTGCCCCGCTGTCGGAGAAAAACAGCCGCTCCCTGGCCCCGGCCCGGATCAGCGTGAAGACCGTTGTGGTCTGGTCTTTCGTGAGAGTGTCGAACAGTCCCGGCTCGCCGGTGTAGGAATTGTCGGCGTTGTGCGTCCACTTGTGCCGGGTACCGTCAGCTTCCATCACGGTGACCGAGAGGTCGCCGGCCTCCTGCAGCGTGATGTTGTAGGCGTGCGTCCAGGCCTTGCCGAGCGGGCCATCATACGACTCGATGGAGTTCTCGTAGATGGTGAAATTCAGCGAGATGCCCAGACCGGGCACGCCAACGATGGTCTTGCTGAAGTTGCCGTTGCGGGTCTTCATCGAAGCGCGGGCGCCGGTGCCGCCGGAATTGCCGCAGGCCGCGCAACTCATCCCCACGCCGGCGTCGGCCGGGTGATCGCCGCCGGCGTTGGAGTTGCTCGGGTCGCCGCCCCCGCCCCCGTCCCCCGCCTGCTGGATGAAGGAACTCTGCTTGCCGGCAATGACCTGCATTTCTTGGGCGGTCAGCGCGCGAGTGTGCTGCACCGCAGTGCTCTCATCGCTCCGCACCGCTGCTCGCACGGAGAGCATGGAAGCAAGCCCGGTCATGTTCGGGAGGAAGGTGACGAAGACCACCGACGCGACCCAGCGCTGCCGCGTCGGCGCGTGCAGCGCCAGGCGCCGCATAGGACGCCACGCGGCGCGGGTGAATGGTGAATGGAGAATGGCCCGCCCCGAGCGTAGTCGATAGGTGAATGGGTTCTTCTTCGTCACCGTGGTCCTCCTTCTTGCGTCTTCCCGCTTCTTAGTTCAGTTCCGAAATGAACAACAGGCCGCCGCGCACTTCTTTGATCAGCGCAAACGACGACGGTTGCGCGCCGTACTGCTCCCGCAATTCCTCGAGGCGTTCCAGCGCCCGCGCCGCCAAGTACGAGTCCGAGTGCAGCGCCACCACCGCCCGGAACGCCGTCATGGCATCGAAAGGGCGGCCTTCCGCCAAGAGGCAACAAGCGAATTGGAACCGCGCCTTCGCCGTCACGCCTTCGTAGGTGGCGTAGGTAGTCGTCAGGGCGGCGAGCGCCGCCTTGGCGCCGGCCACATCGCCCGACTTCGCTCGCATCACCGCCGCCCGCACCCGGGCTTCGCCTGACGCCACCCGAGCGCCGATTAGTTCTGTTGGGCCGACACCGGACTGACCCACCAACGATTGGGCGGCATCGGCCGTTTGGGCGGCATCGTCAAATCGCCCCAGTTCGGAATAGGACTTGGCGAGCCCGATCAGCGCAGCGTACTGCAACCGCGGCCACGGCTGACACTGGCCACCGGCACCTCGGAACTCCGTCGCCGCCGACTCGAAGGACCGGGCGGCGAAGAGGTCGCGGGCCATTTCCAGGTGCGCCCAGGCACCCAATTCGGGGAAGCCCGGATCGGTCTGTTGCGCGCAATACACCCAGGCGTCGTAGTGGGTCGTCCAAGCGTCGGTGTAGTGAAACAGCGCCCGTGCGTCATTCCCGCGGTCGATGGCGGCGCGCACATCCGTCGGCGTCTGCGCCCAGACGGTGGTGGCCAGCAATCCTCCGATAAAACCGCAAGCGACCAAACCGAGAGTTCGTTTCGTAGTCATTGTCCGTCTCTCCCGTTCCCCGGTTCTCCGGTTCTCCTGTTCACCCGTTGCAGCGTCAGCACATAGCCCTGCCAACGCTGATGGAAGTCCTCGTATTTCAGGCGGTGGGCCCGTTGGTCGAGGGGGTCCCAAAAGCGCACGCTTAGCAACCCGGCCGTCTCGATCACCACGAAGTGGTCGCTGTCCACCCAGGCGATGGCCGGGAGCGGCGCCTGCTTCAGCCCGGCGTCGTCCACCAGCAGGCCTTTCGCCGTGGCGCCGAACTGTTCTGCCGCTTTGGCCAGCCCCGCGAAGCTGGTGCCGCGCTCGTTGTCCGTGCCCGCCGCTGCAGCAATCGCCTCCGCAGTCGCTTCGATACCCAGGCGATGTAGCGCGTACGCGAGTGCCTGCGGGCCGCATTGTTGCTCGGGTGTCGGAGGTGGGGTGCCTGCCCCGAGCGCCTCGTCCCGAGCGAAGCCGAGGGAAGTCGAGGGGTCGGGCGTCGGAACTGCCGAAGCCGTAGAGTGCGCGGCGACGACAATCTCTTCGGCGCGTTCCAGGGCGCGGGCGGCGAGGTAATGGTCGGGGTAATCCTTAGCGAACTGCTGGAACACCTGCGCAGCGCGCTGGGTGTCGCCGGCGGCCTGCACCGCAATCGCCTCCTGGAACCGGGCGCGCACTTCCAGATTGTCGGCGTCGGTGAGATCGCCGCCCTTCGCTAATTCAGCGGCCTTGGAAAACTCACCGGCGGCGGCTGTGAAGTCCTTGGTCCCGGCGACCTGATAGCCGGCGTCGAAGTGGGTCTTGGCTTCTGCAAGTTGCGCGGGAGTGGGCGAGAGGAGCGAGGGCGGCTGCGTGCGAGCGTGGGGCAGGGAAGCCAGCAAAACGAGGGACGCGCCAACGCCCAGGGCTGCGGTGAGTCCTGTGGCGACAACCTTCCTTCGCTTCCCGATTCTCCGCCTCGCGGCGGAGCCGTTGCGGGGCATGTCCAGCCACGAGCCGCGGTGCCGCGTCGTGTGCGAGCGGCTCGCAGTATCGTTTCGTATGGTCTGCCCGAAACTCCTGCCCCCGCGACTATGGTCTTTCTGTGAAGAAGCAGGCGAGCACTTCCTTTCTGCCTGGGACGGCGTGGAGCAGGGATACAGAAAGGACAAGAGGAAGCGCGGTCTCATGCGAAGGTGGCGGCCGGGCCGGCCAAATGCGATGGCGCTAGTACTGCTCTGCAGCATTGCGGCCGGCGCAACCTGGGCCCCTCGGCCGCTCGCTTACGAGCGCTCCTCGCATGCAACCGTGGCCGCTATGGCGGTGCGGTCCCTCGGCCTTGCGCCAGACCGTCCGCCCTCCGCGCTGATCGCCGACCTGGAAGGCCAGATGTATTCCTGCGCCTGCCCGAAGCCCATCTACTATTGGGACCTCGCCAAGGGCTTACGCACCTGGGCCGCGCTGGATGAAGTGAAGCTGGAGGTCCGCTCCGGAGTCGTGAAGAGCGCCGATCCGAAAGTGCGCATCGCCTTCGCCGAAGTGCAACGCGCTCTGGCTTCGGGCGCAGCCGTCATTGCCACGCTCGCCGCCTGCCCCGACAGCGCCACAAGCGCCGACGCCGCCTACCACTGCCAGTCCCGCGTCTCCGCCCTGGTCACCAGCGTGGACACCGCCGCCAAGCGCCTCACCCTCCTCCTCCCCGACCGGCTTCCCGAGAAGGAACGCGGCTACCTCATTGCTGCGGGCGCAACCCTCGGCAAAGCACAAGGCGGCGCGGCAATAGGCACTCTTCCCTTCTTGCCCAGGGCGGGCAACCTCACCTTCACGATCCTGGTCGCAGGCAGATAGCGTTTCCTTAAGAACTCTCTCACTCATCAAGAACTCCCCACGCTTTCCCCAACACCGTGCACTTGCGTGCGTGTTAGCCTCCATGCTGTCATGAACGCGCAGTTCTGCTTCCTCCCGGAGAAGCCTTCGACGCAGGCCTGCACGCGTGATTCGCAAGGCCATATTCACGTGATTCATTCAACTGCTACCCCTGCAAAGACCAAGAATTGCAAGGAAGCACCTCGCAGTCGGAACTCCGAATGCGCGTCTACCTCAAAATCACGTGGGCGCAAGCCCATGGGGGTTCGACTCCCCCCTCTGGCACCACAAGACGATGATCGGAAATGGGCGAGAGCACCAACAGCGATATGCAACCAGAGCCGGACTTTGCAGTTCTGGACCGCGTTGGAGGGCGGATTAGGGGCATCCAACCGAAGGGGACGAGTGGATATCGCTGCATCGATCCAGGAGGTCCGGCGCGGGAAGCGGCGCCTGTCTAGCGGCGCCTAACAAGCATGGAATTGGTCTGATCCCCGCCCCAGAATCGCTCACACTCCTAGGCCGCTTGTCGCCGCCCAAATTCAGCTCGGAGGACTCGTCCAGCGAAGAGGGATCGTCTCCCTTCGTGACGGAAAGCGCAGCCCGCCCTGAAGACTTCGCCTACGGAGCGGGAACCCGAACCGTTTGCAGGTCGTCTGGAAGAAGGTATGCTCTAACAAGCGTTAGGTAGGTGGGATGACACCTCGGAAACGCCCTTCCCAGACTCCGCCGGCGGACGGCGAACTCCAGGCCCGCGCGCGACTCGTGCGCGAGGCCACGGCGCTGTTTGCGGAGCGGGGGTTCGCCAATGTCTCAGTGCGCGACATCTGCCAGGCCGCCGAGACTTCGCTGCCCACCTTGTACTACTACTTCAAGGACAAGGAAGGGCTCTTCACCGAGGTCGTGCGCGGGGCGGTCAGTCTCGATGCCCTCATCGAAGAACTGCAGCGGGCGGTCGCGCGGGAGAAGACAACGGCCGGACGTTTGCGAGGATTCACGGCAACCTATCTGTTGCGCTTTCCGGACCACTCGCTCAACTCGGGATTCTATCTCCGCGAAACGACGGGGCTCGACCCGGAAAGCGCGCAGCGGCTGCGGTCGGCGTTCGGGCGCATCGCGGACATTGCCCAGGAAGTGGTCACAGAAAGCGTCCGCCGCGGAGATTTCGCCGAGACGGACATCCGCCTGGCGGTGGAGTGCTTACTCGGAATGATGAACCGGTTTGTTTTCCAGCGCGTGCACTTCGGGCGCCGCTTCGACCACCGCGAGGCATCGGGGTTCGTGTGCGACTTCTTCATGAAGGCGCTGGCGCCTCGTTCTCCGATTGCCCCACGGACCCGCAAGCCGTGATGAAACGCGACGAACGCCTCGTCCAAGTCGGCATCAGCCATCAGGAGACAACTCTCAGCGCGTTGGAGCGGGCGCTTGCGGCGGCAGACGGCATTCGCTCCGCGGTCGTAAGTGCCATACGCACCCGGGAGGCACTGACCGAGGCGGTGATCGTCGCCACCTGTCACCGCTTGGAAGTCTTTGCGGTCGGCCCTGACGATGCGGCGGCGCTGGATGTCCTGCGCGGGGCGTTTTCCGATGCTTCGGGGACGGGAACCGGCAAGATGCCGCTCAGCACGCGCACCCACCGCGAGGCGGCGGTTCACCTGTGCGCGGTGGCCGCCGGCTTGAAGTCGTTGGTTGTTGGTGAGCGCGAGATTTTCGACCAAGTCCGGACCGCATGGCGAGGCGCCGTCGCCGACGGGACCGCGGGGCCGGTCCTGGCGGCACTGTTCCGGCAGGCGCGATGGGCGGGCCGGCTGGCGCGGTCTGCGGAGGCGTTCGGGAACACGGAAGTGTCATTGGCGACAGTCGGCGTCCATGCCGCGCGGGAATTGCTAGGTTCGCTGCGCGGTCAGCGCGCGGTCGTGGCCGGCACTGGTCGCATCGGGCGGCTGGCGCGCGAACACCTGCTGCGCGAGGGGATCGCGGCGCTGGCGGTCGCCACGCGGCGACCGGAGCGGTTGCGTCAGCGCGAGTCGACCCTTGCCGTGCATGGCCTTGATGAATTGCCGGCTCTGCTTCGGGAGGCCGACCTCGTCATCGCCGCGACTGCGGCGCCGACACCTATCCTGTCGCGCGCGCAAGTTCTCGACGAACTGACGCACCGCGCGGGGGCGCCGCTGTTGCTCGTGGACCTCGGCGTCCCGCGCAACTTGGACCCGGCCATTGCGACCGTGAGCGGTGTGCGCCTGCTGCATCTCGACGACCTGCGCCCGGTGGCCGCCTCGTTACAGCACCTCGATGAGGAGACTGTCGCCCGCGTGATACGCGTGGTCGAGGAAGCGACAGACCGCTTCTGCAACTGGCAGGCCGCCCGGGCCGCGGCGACCAATGGCTTCCTGCACTCGGAGACATGCCACGGCGGTTCAGGGCCGCGAGGCATCTCGTGACTGCGCCGCGGTTGGTGATCGGCACGCGGGCGAGCACGCTGGCGCAGGCGCAGACGCGGCTCGTTGCGGAGGCGCTGCAACACATCGGCACGCGCGTGGAAATGGTGATCGAGTTCATCACAACCACCGGGGACCGGGATGTCGCCGTCGGCGAGCCCGTGAAGGGGCTGTTTGTGAAGGAACTCGAGGAGGCGCTGCTGCGCGGCGACATCGGCTGCGCCGTGCACAGTGTGAAGGACATGCCCGTTACGGGCACACCCGGGCTGGAAGTGGCGGCAATTCTGCCACGCGGCGATGCGCGCGACGCGCTCGTGGCGCGCACGCACACTTCACTGGCGGACCTGCCGGTCGGCGCGGTGGTGGGGACCAGCAGCCCGCGCCGCAAAGCCCAAGTGCTCGCGGCGCGGCCCGATGTGACCGCCGTTCCTTTGCGCGGCAATGTCGATACGCGGCTGCGCAAACTTGACGACGGGGAATATGACGCCATCGTGCTGGCCGCGGCGGGCTTGGAGCGGCTGGGCCTGGCTGCGCGCATCACCGAGCGACTCGACCCCCTCCTGTTCCTGCCCAGCCCCGGCCAGGGCGCGCTCGCGGTACAGATTCGGAGTGAAGACGAACCGACGCGCGCGCTGTTTGCGCCGCTCAATGACCATGCATCGGCACACGCGGTTCGCGCGGAGGTAGCGTGCGCAGCCGCGCTCGACGGCGGCTGCTCGTCGCCGTTCGGCGCGCTCGCCACCGTGTTGGGCGAGACGCTGTCGTTGCGCGCGGCCGTCCTGTCACCCGACGGGCGCCAGCAAGTCGCGCGTTCCGCCGAAGGGCCAATCGGCGAGCCGGAGGCGCTGGGCGCGCGGCTGGCGGAACACCTGCTGCGCGATGGCGCGAAGGAGTTGAGCGGTGTCGCGGTCTGAACAGCCGTTGCACGGTCTGCGCATCCTCGTCACCCGCCCGCGGGCGCAGGCGCGCGCGATGGTGACTGCGCTGCACGGCCTGGGCGCAGTGCCAGTCGTTTTTCCGTTGATCCGCGTCACGCTGCCCGCCGACTGGGTGCCGCTGGACGCGGCGCTGCATGATTGGGACAAGTTCGATTGGGCCGCTTTCACCAGCGCAAATGGGGTGCGTGCGGTGTGGCAGCGCGCCGGGCGGCTCGGCATCGAGCTCGCGCCCGGCCCGCGCATTGCGGCGGTCGGGCCGGCGACGGCGGCGGCCTTGCGCCGCCGCGGGATGGCGCCGGACTTTGTCCCCGCCGTCTTTCGCACGGAGGCCATCGCCGACGGCCTCGGCGATGTGGTCGGGAGCGCGATCCTGCTGCCGCGTGCGGCGGAGGCGAGTCCCGCATTGCCCGAACTGTTGCGGCAACGGGGGGCGCGGACGACGGAAGTGTTCGCATACCGCACCCTGGCGCCCGATTTCCTGGGCAAGTCGCTGCGGGAACTGCTGCACCGTGAACGCATCGAGATCGTGTGTCTGACCAGCCCGTCGGCGGCACGCAGCTTCTATGCGCTGCTCGGCGACGGCAAAGAAATTCCGCCGGGGGTGCGCATCGCCTGCATCGGGCCGGTCACCGCGGACGCTTTGCGCGCACTGGGTCTGCACCCGGATTGGGTCGCCGCGGAGTACACCGCCGACGGTCTGGTCGCGGCGATCGTTGAAGGAGTGAGTCATGTCACTAGTTGAGGCATTGCAGGCCCAACCCGCCGAGCGGCTGCGACGCTTTCGGCGTACAGCCGGATTGCGCGACTTGGTGCGCGAGACGCGCGTCAGTGTGCGCGATCTCATCTATCCCCTGTTCGTGGTGCCGGGTCGCGGCATTGTCGAAGACCTGGATGCCATGCCCGGGCAACAGCGGTTTTCGGTGGACACGCTGGCGCACGAAGTGGAAACTGTGGCCGGATTGCGCGTGCCCGCGGTGCTGCTGTTCGGCGTGCCCGAGGAGAAAGACGAAGCCGGCAGCGGCGCCTACGACCCCGACGGCATCATGCCTCAGGCCATACAGGCCATCCGCCGGGCGGCGCCCGACTTGGTGATCATCACCGATGTGTGCCTGTGTTCGTACACGACGCACGGCCATTGCGGCGTGGTGCGCGAAGGACAAGTGGACAACGATGCCAGTTTGGAGCTGCTGGCGCGCACCGCGGTAGCGCACGCGGCGGCGGGCGCCGACATCGTCGCGCCCAGTGCCATGATGGACGGCCAGGTGGCGGCGCTGCGGGCAGCGTTAGATACGGACGGCTTCACGGACACCGCAGTCCTGTCGTATGCGGCGAAATTCGCGTCGGCGTTCTATGGGCCGTTCCGGGAAGCCGCCGAGTCGGCGCCGCAGTTCGGCGACCGCCGGGGCTATCAGCTGCCGCCGAGCAACGCGCGCGAGGCCCTGCGCGAACTCGCGCGGGATGTGGCGGAGGGAGCCGACGCGCTGATTGTCAAACCCGCCCTGCCCTATCTCGACATTTTGCATCAGGCGCGGCAACGGTGGGACCACCCGCTCGCCGCGTACCAGGTAAGTGGTGAGTACGCAGCGCTGAAGGCCGCGGCGGCGAACGGCTGGCTCGACGGGGACCGGGCGATGGACGAGACGCTGACCGCCATCAAGCGGGCCGGGGCGGATTTCATCATCACTTATTTTGCGAAAGAGTTCGCGCGGAAGGAGCACGACGAATGAGCATCGGACAAGTCGCCGAAGCGCCGGGGCACGACGCCGAACCCGAGGCCGGACGGCTCTTCTTCAAGTACACCTTCTTCTCCGTGGATCCGGCGTGGCGGCGGCTCGACGCTGGTGTGCGGACGGCGGGCAAGCGCGCGCTGGCGGCAGTGCTCGACGACTGGGCGGCGCGGTTGCCGGTGCGCACCTTCAGCACCGTCGGCACGCGCGCGGACACTGACTTCCTCGTCTGGTGCGCCGCGCCGGACCTGGACGAGGTGCAACAGCTGACGGCGCAAATACTCAGCACGCCGCTCGGCGCGTACCTGCGCACCCCCTACTCCTATCTGGCGCTGACCCGGCCGTCGCAATACCTCGGCGGGCACAAGCACGAAGGGCAGGAGCACGAACTGACCACCGAATCGTTCGGTCAGAAGCGGTTCCTGTTCGTCTACCCGTTCGTCAAGACGCGGGCGTGGTATGCGCTGCCGCAACCAGAACGGCAGCGGATGATGGGCCTGCACTTCCGCGTCGGCCACAAGTATCCGGCGGTGCAGATTCACACCGGCTATTCCTTCGGCATTGATGACCCGGAGTTCACGCTGGCCTTCGAGACCGACGCGCCCGCCGATTTCCTGGAACTGGTGATGGAACTGCGCGGGAGCCAGGCGAGCAGTTACACGCTGCGCGACACGCCGATCTTCACCTGTGTCCGGATGACGCCGGACGCGATGCTGGACTTGCTGGGCGGATAGCGGTTGGCGCGCACGGACTCGGAGCGGCTGTTCGCGGAGGCGCTGACGCGGTTTCCGGGCGGGGTGAACAGCCCGGTGCGCGCGTTCCGGCCGGTCGGCGGGACGCCGCCGGTCATCGTGCGCGGAAACGGCGCCACCGTGTGGGATGCGGACGGGACAGCGTACACCGACCTCATCTGCGCCTGGGGCGCGATGCTGCTCGGTCACGCGCGTCCGGCGGTCGTCGAGGCGGTGCAGCGTGCGGCGGCCGACGGGCTGCACTTCGGTGCGAACTCCGAGCGGGAGTTGGAATTGGCGCGCATCATTCAATCCGCCCTGCCGAGTGTCGAACGGTTGCGCTTAGTCAATTCCGGCACCGAAGCCGCAATGTCGGCGGTGCGACTGGCGAGAGCGTTCACCGGCCGGTCACTCGTGGTGAAGTTCGACGGGGGCTATCACGGCCACGCGGACGGCCTGTTGGCGCGAGCGGGGTCAGGCCTGGCCGCGGCCGGGTTGCCCGACAGCGTTGGCGTGACGGCGGGCGCGGTGACCGATACCGCAGTGCTGCCCTACAACGACGCGGACGCCGTTACCTCATTCTTTCAGCAGCGAGGCAACGACATTGCGGCGGTACTCGTAGAGCCCGTAGCGGCGAATATGGGCGTCGTGCCGCCGGGGCCGGCCTTCCTGCCGGCGCTGCGCCGCCTGACGACCGCGGCGGGCGCGCTGCTCATCTTCGATGAGGTCATCACTGGTTTCCGCGTCGGCTGGAAGGGCGCGCAGGGTCGCTACGGCGTGACGCCCGACTTGACTTGCCTCGGCAAGATTATCGGCGGCGGGTTACCCGTCGGCGCTTACGGGGGCCGGCGTGACCTGATGGAGTGCGTGGCGCCGCTGGGGCCGATGTATCAAGCGGGCACGATGGCGGGCAACCCGGTGGTGATGGCCGCGGGCACGGCGACTTTGCAAGCGATTGACGGCACCGTGGACTACGACCGGCTGGAGGGGCTCGGGGCCGAATTGGAAGCGGGATTGTTGGAGGTCGCGTCGGAACGCTCGAGGCCGGTGCAAATCAATCGCGTGGGCTCATTGCTGACGGTGTTCTTCACGGATTCCTCGGTCACTGACCGAGAGAGCGCGGAACGCAGCGACCGCGCACAATTCCGCGCGTTCTTCCACGGGATGCTCGAACGCGGCATCCTCTTGCCGCCCTCTAACTTGGAGGCGTGGTTCCTCTCGCTCGCGCACACGGAGAGCGACATCGAGCGCGTCATCGGGGCCGCCCGCTCAGCGCTCGCCATGGCGCCGCAGGCCGCGCATGTCCACTGACCTGCGCAACCGGCGCTTTCTCGATGCCTGCCGGCGGCAGCCGACGGACTGCACGCCGGTCTGGATTATGCGGCAGGCGGGGCGCTACCTGCCCGAATACCGGGCGCTGCGCCGCCAGTACGACCTGCTGACGGTCAGCCGCATGCCGGAGTTGGTGGCGGAGATCGTGACGCTGCCGGTGCGGCGGTTCGGGTTCGACGCCGCCATTCTGTTCGGCGACATCATGCTGCCGGTGGCGCCGATGGGCGTCGATTTCACCATTGAAGAACAGGTGGGGCCGATCATCGCGTCGCCGCTGCGCACGCGGTCGGACATTGCGCGCCTGCGTTCCGTCGATGTGGAGCGCGGTCTCGGGTATGTGGCGCAGACGATGCAGGCATCGGTGGCCGCGCTGGACGGCCAAGTGCCGATGATCGGATTCGCCGGCGCGCCGTTCACGGTGGCGAGCTATCTCGTGGAGGGGCGCCCGTCGCGCGATTTCCGGCACACGCGGGCGTTGATGTTCTCGGACCCGGCCGCCTGGCACGACTTGATGGAACGATTGACACGCGTCACGATCGACTACTTACGGCTGCAGATTGCAGCAGGCGCCGACGCGGTACAACTCTTCGATTCCTGGGTCGGCTGCCTGAACGCGGCGGACTACCGGGAATTCGTCCTCCCCTATTCGCGCCAAGTGTTCGACGGGCTGGCGGACACCAGTGTCCCGCGCATCCATTTTGGGGTGGGCACGAGCACGCTGCTGGAAGCGATGGCCGAGGCGGGCGGCGAAGTGATGGGCGTCGATTGGCGCATTCCGCTCGGTGACGCCTGGCGGCGCATCGGCGATGACTTCGCCATCCAGGGCAACCTTGACCCGGCGCGACTGCTCGCCCCGCGGCCAGCACTGGAAGGAGCCGTGGACGCGGTGTTGGGCGAAGCGGCCGGTCGTTCGGGCCACGTCTTCAACCTCGGCCACGGCATCCTGCCGGACACGCCGGTGGAAAATGTCGAGTGGCTCGTTGCGGTCGTGCATGAGCGCACGGCACATCCGGCAGCCGCGGCGGTGCTGGAATGAGCGCCGCAGAACCGCTTACCACGGTGCTGCTGATGGCCTATGGGAGCCCCGCGACGCGCGACGATGTCGAGGCCTATTACACGCACATCCGCCGCGGTCGGAAGCCGTCGCCGGAGGAACTCGCCGACCTTGCAGGGCGCTACGAGCGCATTGGCGGGGCGTCGCCGCTGCTGGAGATCACACAGCAACAGGGAGTGCGGTTGTTGGAACAGTTGCGGCGCGATGGCGACCACTTTCGGATCGCACTGGGAATGAAACATGCGCCGCCCTTCATCGCCGATGCCGTCGCAGAGGCCGTGGCGGCGGGCACGCAGCGGCTGGTGGCGCTGGCGCTGGCGCCACACTATTCGCGGATGAGCATCGGCGGATATCTGGAGGCCGCCTCCGACGCGCTCGGCAAACTGAACACGGCCGTGGCCTTCTACCCGGTCGAGTCGTGGTGCGCCCAGCCACTATTTCAGGAAGTCGTGGCCGCCCACATCGGTGAAGCCCTGGCCGTGTGGCCGGACCGCGAGTGCGACCGGTTCGCGGTCGTCTTCACCGCACATAGTCTCCCGGAACGCATTCTCACTTGGGGCGACCCGTATCCGCAGCAACTGACAGAATCCGCGGCCGCGGTGGCGCGACTGGCGGGATTGCGGCAGTGGCACTTCGCCTATCAGAGCGCCGGGCATACGGGCGACCCGTGGCTGGAGCCGGATGTGAACGACCAAGTCCGACGGCTGGCGGGTGAGGGACACCGGCAGTTCCTCATCGTCCCGATCGGGTTCGTCTCCGATCATCTGGAGATTCTGTACGACCTGGACATCGAACTCCAAGAGACAGCGGCTGCATTGGGCGTCGAATGCCGCCGCACGCGGTCGCTAAACTCCGACCCGGTATTCATCGCCGCCCTCGCGGGCGTTGTCCACGAACGGCTGGCCGAGTCACCGGCGCCGCGTATCCAACAGAGCGCGCAACTGTAATTGGCGCCAGCAGAGCGTGTCGAGGGGATTCGGTCGCCCAGGAAGTAAGATTGCCACGATCGGATTATTGACGACCGGAACGAGTAGCAACCGTAGAAGAGTGACCGCCCATTCCGAAATCGCAATCAGGTTATGTTGGATGTCCGGCAAAGTTGCACGACCTTGTAGACTGATGAGTGGTAAGACAGCGTCGGCGTGGAAAGCGCCCGATGTTCGATCCTCGTGGGCGCAAGCCCATGGGGGTTCGACTCCCCCCTCTGGCACCAGGACTGAAGGGGAGATGCGAGAAGCGAGAAGGAAGGAACGGTGACAGACCAACCAGAGCGGCGCCGGTCGCGGCTGCGCGCGTGGCATTGGGTGGTGGTCGGTGTGGCGGTCGTCGGGCTCACGGGGTGGATGGTGTGGACTGGGACGGGACCAGAGACGCACCTGCCGCCGGGAACGGAGCGGATTTCGGACCGAAAACTGTGGATCGCCGAACTCGCGCTTTCGCCTAACGGAAAGCGGCTTGCCTACGCAACCCCCGTGAAACCGTACGTCGCTTCTCTCGAGGTCTTGGACCTCACAACGCGCCAAACTGAGCTCATCATGCAGTTAGGACGGAAGCGTGAACCCCCATTTCCGTTCTGGCTGTCCGATGAGGCGTTGGGATATGTTGAGTCGTCATATGACTGGAAAGACTCGAAGTTGTTTCTCCCCTCCTCGCTTTCAACACCAATTGTCCTCGCTGGGATCGGAAGGGTCTGGCAAGTCTTCGGGGATCCCGCCAAGCAGACCATCTTCATGATGGCCCATCCGTCTGCACCGTTCTCCGCCGCCGATTCAGGCCTGTGGGAGTATGGCGTAGGAGACGCGACATTGAACCAAATCCCTTCTGTGGCGAGTTCGGGCGAATCTGTGGCAAGGGCGAGTGACGGTTCGAACTGGGTGTACTTCGACATGAAGCGATTCTCGTATGTTGCCTGCGATAGGAACCTTCGGCGACTTGCCGAAATTGAGGACCCTCGAGACTTGGACGGGACAGAGATGACGAGTCATCTCGCGCTATCGCCGACGGGTCAGGAGCTTGCCCGCGTCGCATGGCGGGAAACGGCGCGCAGTCGCTTCTTCCGCAGGTTCGACAATCCCCAAATCAGCGGCGCGGGAATACGGGGTCACATCGCGTTGAGGTTGTACCTAGCCGCGCGCGTGACCGAGGCGAGCGTCTACAACTTTGAGACTCAAGAGTGGACGATCCTTGCTTCATTTCCTGGAACTGGCGGCGAAGTCGTCTGGCACCCGGATGGAAAGCATCTGATTGTCGCCGCCGACCACCATCTGTGGCGCGTCCCGCTGCCGCCGCAGTTGTGGGCGACACCGGCGCCGGGGTATCACGAACCGCCGTAGCAGAGCGGTCGTCCTCGCATCGCCTGCGGCATCCTGCTTCGCCGAGGCTTCGCAGGACAGGCCCTCTCCCCGCCCTGCGGGCACCCTCCTTCGCCCCACACTCCGGGGCTTCGTAGGGCAGGCCCCTCTCCCAGTTTCTTGAGAGAGGGGGCGGGGGTGGGGTCAGTCGAGGATGAGGCGGTGGCGCTGGAAGCGGGCGGAGGCGAGGGCGAGCAAGAGCAGGTCAACACCTAGCAGAATGGCGAGCAGAATGACCACGACGGTCGTTATCGAAGTGCGGCCGACGAAGTCGGCGATGGCGTGGCGCCACGGAGCGGGCAGGAGCCGCGAGCCGAAGGCGGGCACGAAAATGAGCGCCATCGTGCCGAGCATCAGGAACTGTTGCGCCTGGCGCACGGTCGCGGCGCGCAAGGAGGCGAGCACGCCACCGGTCGCCGCCAGGGCCGCGGTGAGCAGTGTCCCGACGACGATGACCGCCGCCTGTCCCGGCGAGAAGATGATGAACCTGTCGCCGCGATGCGCGATGTTCTCCGTAACGATCGCCAGCGCCACTCCCACCATCGCCACGCCCCAACCGTAGGAAATGCCGGCGACGACCTTGCCCAGCAAAATGGCGCGATCGGAGAGACGGCTGGCGAGCAGGGTTTCGAGGGTGTGCCGCTCCCGCTCGCCGGCGAAGGCGTCGGCGATGAGACTGATGACGAGCATCACCGGCATCCACGCCCAGTAAATGAGCAGGATCGGCGACTGGATGAGGTCGGGGCCGAACTGCAGCGGCAGGAATACGCCGAACACCCCCAAAATGAGGAGCAGACTGATGGCGCCGGCGCGATAGGAGCCGCGGATCAACAGGAATTCGCGCCATTCTTTCCAGGCCACAGTGAGCACATCACCAATCATTTGGGCGGCTCCGCTTCGTGCATCAGGGTGAGGAAGACCTCTTCGATGCTGGCGACGGCTTTGCGGGCCTCTTCCACTTCACCGCCGGCGGCGAGGACGCGCTGAATGAGCGGCGCGGTCGAGGCGTCGCGCTCGAGTTCGACGGTGAGGCGCCCGTCGTGCAACGCGGTGCCGAGGACGCCGGGCATCCCGCGCAGCGCGGCGGCGACCTGCTCGGTCAGGTTGCGCCCGACAATTTCGATGCGCGGCGTGCTGCTCCTCGCCCGGAGTTGTTCGAGCGGGCCGACGGCGACGAGACGGCCGGCGCGGATGATGCCGACTTGCGCGCAGAGTTTCTCGGCTTCGGTGAGGTTGTGGGTGGTGAGGAAGACGGTGACGCCCTCGCGCCCGGCGAGCGCGGCGAGGTCGGTGCGCAGGCCGGCGGCGGCGATGGGGTCGAGGCCGGCGGTGGGCTCGTCGAGGAAGACGAGCGTGGGGCGGTGCAGGAGCGTGCGCGCCAGGGCGAGTTTCTGTTTCATCCCCCGGCTCCAGGTGCGGACGAATTCGCGGCGGCGTTCCCAGAGGCCGAAGTGCGTGAGGAGTTCCTGGATGCGGGCCGCGCGCGCGGCGCGCGGCAGGTGCCAGACGCGGCCGTAGAACTCGAGATTGTCGGCGGCGGTCAGGCGCTCATAGAGGCCGGAGAATTCGAGCAACGCGCCGGTTCGCTCACGGATGGCGGGGGCGGCGGAGCGGGTGTCGTGGCCGAGGACGGTGGCGGAACCGCTGGTGGGCGCCAGTAGGCCGAGCAGGAGGCGGATGGTGGTGGTCTTGCCGGCGCCGTTGGGGCCGAGGAACCCGAAGATGCTGCCGGCGGACACCTGGATGGTGAGGTTGTCCACGGCGCGCAAGTCGCCGAAGAGGCGGGTGAGGCCGTCGGTCTGAATGGCGAAATCAGGGATCGGGATGCCTCGGTCGGCGCCGCGCGCCGGGTCAGTCGGATTCGGCGAGCAATGCGCGCTTGCGCTGGACGGCCTGGGCCAGTTGCTGGAGCGTGGTGCGCTGCAGGTAGTCCGTCAGGTGTTGCCGTACACCCTTCCACTGGTCGTGCAAGGTGCAGGGCTTGGCGTCACTGCACTCGGCAAAGCCGACGGCGCAGCGGTTGAGTTGCTGCGTTTCGCCCAGGGCGTCGGCGATGTGATACAGGGTGATTTCTTTCGCCGGGCGCGCCAGCGAGAACCCGCCGCCGGGACCCTTCCACGACTTGAGCACGCCGGCACGGGCGAGGTCTTGGAGCACTTTGCCGAGGAAGTGCTGGGGGAGTTCGGCGACCTCCGCGATCTCGCGCACCAAGGCCCGGTCCTTGTCCTTGGGCTGCATGGCGAGATAGGTCAGGGCCCGAATGGCATAGCCGCTGGCAGCGGTATAGAACATCGCCCGAGAAGAATACAGGATAATGAACTCCGATGTCTAGGCGTCTCGGGGCCGGCGGGCGCCCCTATTGCGCCACCCAGCCGCCGTCCACGGCGATGGCCTGGCCGGTGACGAAGGAGGCAGCGTCGGAACAGAGCCAGAGCACCGCGTCGGCGATTTCGTCGGGGCGGCCGATGCGGCCGATGGGTTCATTGGCGAGGAGCATATCGCGGGTGCCGGGGTCGCCGGCCATGAAGCGGTCGAGCATCGGCGTCTGGATGGCGCCGGGGCAGACGGCGTTCACGCGAATACCCTTGTCGCCGTATTCGAGCGCAGCGGCGCGCGTCAGCCCGACGACGCCGTGTTTGCTGGCGCAATAGGCAGGGAGACCCTTGATGCCGACCAGGCCGGCGACCGACGCGCAATTGACGATGGCGCCGCGCCCCTGTTTCAGCATCACCGGGATTTCGGCGTGCAGGCAGTACCAGACGCCGGAGAGGTTGATGCCGATGGTGCGGTTCCAGTTATCGGTGGTGCAGTCGGCCGTCGCGGCGGGGGTGCCCTCGACGCCGGCGTTGTTGAAGGCGCAGTCGAGCCGGCCGAAGGCCTTCAGCGTCGACGCGACCATCGCGTCCACTTGGACCTGCTGGGCGACATCGCAGCGGACGCCGATGCCGTTGCCGCCGGCGTCGCGCAGCAGGCGCAGTGTTTCATCGATGCCTTTCTGGTTGACATCAGCAGCGACCACACGCGCGCCCTGGCGGGCAAAGGCCACCGCCGCGGCGCGGCCGATGCCGGAGGCGGCGCCGGTGACGAGGGCGACTCGGTCGGTCTGTGTTGTTGCCATACGGCCTCGCTTCCCAAGCAGCCCATTTGGCCGGGCCCGAAACGGCAGAATACCAGATAATTAACTCCGATGTCGAGGCGGGAACCGGTCTCGGAAGGCATTCGTCCGCTCGTATGGCGATGCGCGAAGTTGACTGGCAATACCGGGCCGTCAACGGCTGCGGGAGCGCTTCCCGCGCCGCCATCGTCTTAGAAGCGTGCCGCTACTCACGCGACACCGTGCTTTGCTCTGGGGGTTGGCTGCGATGTTGGCGTTCGCCCCACGCCCGGCCGCGGCGGCCGCCGGTGCGTCGGTGAGGCCGACGGCGCCGGATGCGATCGCCCACTCGTGGACGCTCTGGGAAGCGCCGGTGGACGAGAGCAATCAGGGCGCCTTGCATCTGGCCAACGGCTGGCCAACCGACTGGGCGACTCAACTGACATTGACCGCGACGGATGACGCGCCCGGCGATCGCCGCTCGCTCGGCGCTGCGCTGGGCGCCGTCTGGGGCAAGCCGGTTCGAGTGCGGTCATCGCGCCTGTTGGAATACGCGGCGCTGACCGGCCTGCTGCTCGCCACCGATCACGGGACCGCGACCTGGGCGGACTCGCATTTGGAAGACCAGCCCTGGGCGCGGTCCGTGGCGAATGTGACCAATGACCTCGGTTCGTGGGCGGGGCTGGCGGCGATCGGCGGCCTCTATCTGACGGGCAACCGCGACGACAAGAACACGGCGCGCCTGGCGCTGGCGGCGGCGTTCGACGCGGCGCTGATGACCGAGTCGCTGAAGTGGGCAACCGGGCGGCAACGCCCGGGCGAGACGAACAACGCCGGCGTGTTTCAGCCGTTCAGCGGGATGGCGTCGATGCCGTCGGGGCACACGGCGATGGCCTTCTCGATGGCGCGGGTGCTGGCCCACCTCCACCCACGACAGCGTTGGATGTATTACTCGCTGGCCTCGCTGGTGGGACTCGCGCGGGTGCAGCGCGACGAGCACTTCGTCTCCGATGTGTTCGTTGGGGCGTTGGTCGGCGAGTATGCGGCCGACCGCGTGCTGGCGAATTCGGAGGCGATCCTGCGTCTGCGGTTCGAACCGGCGCCTAGCCGCGTTGCGCGCAGGCGCCGCCGAGGCGCTTGAGACTCTCGCGTTCCCCGAGGGCGATGAGGGTGTCGCCGGCGCCGATGTGTTCGCCGACGGTGGGATTGAAACGCAGTTCGCCGCTCGCCCGCTTGATGCCGACAATCATCGCGCCGCTGTCGCGCAGTTCCGGGCTCTCGCCGAGGACGGCGCCCTCCAGGGCGGACCCGACGCACACCGGCACCTCTTCCATGGTGAGCGCGTCGAAGTCGGGGCGGGTGAGCAGTTCGATGAACTCGAGCACCGTCGGTCGCACGGCGGCGACGAGGAGACGCAGGCCCGCCATTTCATACGGTGACACCACCTTGTCGGCGCCGCCGCGGCGGAGTTTGACGATGGCGTCCTCCTCGAGGGCGCGGGCGATGACCTGCACGCCTGGGTTGAGTTCCTTGGCGGCCATGGTGAGGTAGAGGTTGTCGGCGTCGGAGGAGAGCAGGGCGAGCAGCGTCTTGGCGCGCTCGATGCCGGCGGCGCGCAGGACATCTTCGTCGGTGGCGTCGCCGAGGTAGAAGAGGAAGTGGTCTCCCCGCATCTCGTCGGCGAGGGTCGGGTCGTTGTCGATGACGCAAAACGGCAGCCCCTCGCGGGCCAGGCCGTGGGCAACATGGTGGCCGATGCGCCCGAACCCGCAGACGATGTAATGATCGGACAGGTGCTTGAGATCGCGTTCCATGCGACGCCTCCCGAGGACGCTGAGGATTTCGCCTTCAAAGACCGCCTGGCCGACGCGGGCGAAGGAGTAGAGGGCGGTGCCCAGGCCGCCGACGATGAGGACGCTGGTGAAAACCCGCCCGGCATCGGACAACGGATGCACTTCGCCGAAGCCGATGGTGGAAAGCGTGATGACCGTCATATAGAGACTGTCGAAGAGCGGCCAGCGCTCGATGACGGTGAAGCCGACCGTGCCGATGAGCAGCCAGAGGGCGAGCAGCCCGAGGCCGACGACGACGGCGGTGCGTGATTTGCTGTCCTGGATGCCGATGCCCGCCCTCCCCTACCCCGCTATTTCGGCGGAGCCAGGTCGAAGAGGTCGGCGGGCGCGGTCAGGTTGATTTCGACGGATTTGATATCAAAAATCACCCGGCCGGAGACGGGGTTGGTGGTGGTGATGCGGAACGGGATGCGCACCCCGTTGACCGTGCGGTAGTCTTCGAACTGCATCCCGACGGGAATGTCGCCGGCGCCGGGGACCGGCGTGACGGACGATGCGCGCAGGACATCGCCGGTCTGTGCGTCGACGAACTGCGTGTCCGGCGGCGAGTCGCCGTGGCGCAACTCCACGACATAGCCGGCGCGACCGGCCACCGTGAGGCGCTGCGTGACGGTGATCTTGTCGTAGAAAAGCCGCCAGTCGCCGAAGATGGTGGCGAGAGAGCCCTTGCGCGCTCGCTCGAGGGCGGCGCCGGTCAGGGCTTCGTTGGAGGCGAAACTGTTCAGCATCCAGCCGCCGGCGGCGTTGACGGCCACGCGCGTGTGGCCGAAGACGCCGAGGTCCAGGTCCTGGCGATAGCGGTCGGCGCCGGCGCCGAACATCACGATGGTTCCCGTGACCCCCGATTGCGCGAGGCGGACGGTTCCGGCGAGCCGATAGATGCCGAGCGCATCGAGGGCGGCGCGGCGCGAGTCGGACTTGCGCAGCGCGAGGAGTTGTTCGACGGAGGGCAACGGCGGCGCGGGCTTGGGCTTCTCGGCGGCCACCGCGGGCGCGGGCGCGGCGGCGGCCGCCTCGACGCCCTTCTTCGGCAACTTGAAGACCTGCCCGTTCTGGTAAATGGACAGGCCGGTGACCTGTCCCGAGTCACTGCGCTGGAAATCCACGGCGATGGCGTCCACGAGCGCGAAGTGCCACTTGCCTTCGGCATCGGGCGGCTTCAATTCGAAATTGGTCTGCCCGGGGACATCGAGCGCCAGTTTCCCATGCGTCACCGACACGGTGAACTCGACATTGTTGAACTGGACGAAATTGGCGATGTACTTCCCGAGAAACGGCTCGAACTGTTTGGTGTCCACCGCCGCTTCGTCTTCCCACTTGCCGACGAGCGTGTCCCAGACCAGATTGATGGAGGCATTCTGCAGCGGCGCCACATTCAGGTTGGTCAGCAAGACGAAGCCGAGGTGTTGCTCCGGCAGCATCGCCACCATCGCCGAGAAGCCGTCAATGTTGCCGCCGTGGTGGACGACCGGCTGCCCCTGCCAGTCTTGGAGCATCCAGCCGAGGCCGTATTTCATGTTGTTGCCCATGTCGATGTTGGGCTTCCAGGTCTCCTGTTGGGCGGCCTCGCTGATCAGGCGCCGGCCATTGATGACGCCGTGGCCGATTTGGAAGCGCAACCATTGCGCCATGTCGAGGACATTGGAGTTGATGCTGCCGGCGGGCCCGGCGACATCGATATCGCGCATCGGCAGGTGCGTCAGTTCTTTCTTGTCGGCATCCCAGGCGTAGCCGAGCGAGACGCGCGGGTCGGCGCGGACTGCGTCGGCCGAGGCGTCCGTGCTCGTCATGCCGAGCGGCTGGAAGAGGCGCTGCGCGACGAGCGTCTCCCAACTGGCGCCCCCGGCGACGCCCAGCGCCGTCCCCGCCGCCAGGAAGCCGGTGTTGTTGTAATGGAACTCCTTGCGGAAGGCCGACCAGGGCTCGGCGTGCGCGGCGGTGCGCAGGGCCTCTTCACGGGTGACGGCGCCCTCGATCCAGAGAATGTCCATGCCGATGAAACCGGTGCGGTGCGACATCAGGTCGCGCAGCGTCACCTCGGCCTTCGGGTCGTCGGTTTGCGGCTTCAGCGTCAAGTACGGGAGGAATTTGGTGACCGGGTCGTCCCAGTTCATCTTGCCCTCGTCCACCAGCATGCCGACAAGCGTGGCGGTGAAGGCCTTGGTGCTGGAGCCGATGGCGAAGAGCGTCTCGGGGGTGACGGGGCGCTTGGTGTCGATGTCGGCGACGCCGAAGCCGTGGGCGAGAACGACGGCGTCGTCCTTGACGACGACGAGCGCCATCCCGGGAATGTGCTGTTCAACGCGGCGCTCTTCGAGGCGCTCGACGAGTTTGTCGAGCCGCAGCTGGAAGGTCGGCTCTGCCGTCTCGGCGCGGCTCGGGGAGGCGAAGCACAATGACAGGGCAACGGCGCAGAGCGGGGCGATTCGTTTGGCAAGGGTTCGCATCATGGTTGTTCGGCTCCCTGGCATTGGCGCCCGGAACAACACGATTCCGCCGCCCATAACTTAGACTGCGGGCGTCAAAACCCTGCAACGGGGCCGTGAGATCCTTCATTACTGTAGGAAGTCACGGCGGAGGTCGTCCTGTCGACGGAGGGCTGCGGTGGTAGGCCGGACACGAAGACAGCGCAGTCGCTTGGGATTGTTGGCCGGGCGCGCCGCGGTGTCGCCTACGGTTTCGGCTTCACGACGAAGGTGCCCAGAGCGTTGTCGATCGCCGGACCCGCGGCGGTGCTGCTGTAGACCATGAACTCGCCGGGCTGGCCGAGTCGAAACTTGAAGGTGCGCGTCTGTCCCTTATGAATGCCCTGCAGGTCCACCTTGTTCTCATGGCCGGTGATGGCCAAGCCCATCCCCGCCGCGGTGACGGAGGGGTCTTGACAGATGGAGAAAGAGAGTCTTAAATCGTTTTACCTCTAGAAATGGCAGGAGCGTCACGAAAGGATGGCCACCGGATGCAGGCGCACGAGCAGCAGTGGAGATTGCGGGACGGAGTCGGTCGGTGGGGGCGGTCGACACGGCTGGCATTCAGTCTCGGCCTCGCCTCCCTAGCGGTCGGGGGGGCGGGCTGCGCCCCGAAGACAGGAGGGCCCGACGCGACTGTGGCGCCCACGGCCCCGGTGGGCGCGCCGACACCGACGGCGGCCCCGGCAGAGCCGGCCGCGAACACCCCGAAGCCCTCGGGGCCGAGTGGGACCATCACGGCGACGGCGACCCTGGACGGCAAGCCGCTGGCTGGAGTCGCGGTGTGGGTGGTCGGCGCTTCGGGGAGCGGTGAGGCAAACGGGAAGCGCCTCGTCTTCCATCAGAAAGACAACACCTTCTATCCCACGGTCGGCGTGGTGATGAAGGGGGGGATGGTGGAATTCGTGAATGACGACACCCACCTCCACAATACTTACTCGCATTCTCCAGTCGCTGCGTTCAGTTTCAACCAGGCCGCGAACGGATCGCGGTCGCTGCTCAAAGTGGACAAGGAAGGCATCATTGATGTCGCCTGTCACATCCACGGCCTGATGCGCGCCTGGATTGTCGTGGTGGACTCGCCGGCTCATGGCGTGACTGACAGCCACGGTGCCGTCACCATCTCCGGGGTCGCGCCCGGCACCTATAGGGCGAAGGCCTTCGCGGGGGATGCCGGCTCGCTCGACGGGTCAGTCACCGTCAAGGCCGACGGGCCCGCGACGGTCGCTTTCAAGTTCAGCTCATAGCACGCCCAGGAGGGTTTGCCATGCCAATGCCAAGAGTCTCCGTGACGCGCTACCGACGCGCACGCCACTGGATGCGTTACGCCACCCTGCTGATTCTCCTCGCCGCGCCGTTCGCCCTCAGTGGGTGTGCGGGCGGGGGGTCGCGGCAGATTGCCGGAGTCAGCGCCGATCTGCAGCGCATCATCACCGAACGCGAGTTGTCGCCCGCCGATGTCACTGCGGCCCTGAAGACCTACCCGCCCGGCGGCAAGTGGGACCCCTACATCATGTTCGCTTCGGGGGGACATTCCGGGCAAGTGTTCGTCATCGGCCTGCCGTCGATGCGCATGCTGCGGTCGATTGCAGTCTTTACGCCCGAGCCCTGGCAGGGCTGGGGTTACGGGAATCAGGGCACCGAAACCGTCCTCGATGAGGGCAAAGTAAACGGGAAGCCGGTGCTGTGGGGTGATGTGCACCACCCGGCGCTCTCCGAGACCAACGGCGACTACGACGGTCAATTCCTGTTCGTGAACGACAAGGCCAACGCGCGGGTCGCCGTGATTGATCTGCGCGACTTCGAGACCAAGCAGATCGTGAAGAATCCGATTGCCATCAGCACGCATGGCGGGTGTTCTGTGACCCCCAACTCGGAGTATGTCGTGGAGGGCGGCGCGTATGCGACACCACAGGGCTGGAAGTACGCGCCGCTAGACCAGTATGTCGAATCGTACCGGGGAATCGTGACCTTCTGGAAGTTTGATCGCGCCAAGGGGCGGATTGACCCGGCCGGCTCATTCGCCATGGAATTGCCCCCGTATTGGGAGGACCTCGCCGATGCCGGCAAGGGACCGTCCGATGGCTGGGTGTTCCTCAACTCCTTCAATACCGAAATGGCGACGGGCGGCGTGGAAGAAGGGAAGCCCACTGTCGAGGCCGGCGCCAGCGAACACGACATGGACTACCTCCATGTCATCAACCTGAAGAAGGCCGCGGAAGTCGCGGCAGCCGGGGAAACGTCGCTGGTCAATGGCTTCCGCGTGATCCCGCTGGCGACTTCCATCGCCGAGGGGCTACTCTACTTCATCCCGGAACCGAAGAGCCCGCACGGCGTCGATGTGGCCCCCAAGGGTGACTACATCGTAGTGGCGGGCAAACTCGATCCGCATGTCACAGTGTATTCGTTCGACAAGATCACGAAGGCGATCCAGTCGGGCAAGGCGAGGAAGGACCGCTATGGCGTGCCGATCCTCGACTTCGATGCGACCAAGGAAGCGCAAGTGGAAGTCGGTCTGGGGCCGCTCCACACCCAGTTCGACGACCAGGGTTACGCGTACACCAGTCTCTTCCTCGACAGTGCGGTGGCGCGTTGGAGTCTGGGGCCGCCGTATCGGCAGAACGGCTGGAAATTGGAAGGGACGATTCCGGTGCACTACAACATCGGCCACCTGGCGGCTGCGGAGGGCGATACCGCGCATCCCGCCGGCCACTGGCTGGTGGCGTTGAACAAGTGGTCCATCGATCGGTTTTTCCCGCCCGGGCCGCTCCTGCCGCAGAACCTGCAACTGATCGACATCAGCGGGCAGGGCGACCAGATGCAGCTCCTCTACGACATGCCCGTGGGCGTTGGCGAGCCGCACTACGCGGAGATCATCAAAGCCGACAGACTCCACCCCTTCGAGATGTATCCGAAGGTCGGCTGGGATCCGGGCCGGATGGCCGTGGATCCGAGCGCGCCGCAGGAAAAGACCGAACACATCGTCCGCAATGGCCACACGGTGGAGGTCTTCATGACCGCCGTGCGCAGCAACTACAACCCGGAGCATGTGAAGGTGAAGCGAGGCGACCGGGTGATCTGGCGCATCACGAACATCGAAAAGACCAAAGACGCCACCCACGGGCTCGCCTTGCCGGCCTACAACATCAACTTGAGCCTCGAGCCCGGCGAGACCGCGACGCTGAATTTCGTCGCCGACCAGGCCGGTGTCTTCCCCTTCTACTGCAGTGAGTTCTGCTCGGCGCTGCACCTGGAGATGATGGGTTACTTCCTGGTGGAGCCGTAGCCGATGGCAATGTCCGACGGCACTGCGCGGCGTCACACGATGCGGGTGGGTCTGCGCGACCGCCTCCTCGGCCCGCGGGTGCCCGCGCCGGAAGCGCTAGCCCATCGCCGGCGCTATGCGCGGCCGGTGTGGTGTTTCACCGGCGCCGCCTTCCTGCTCGTGGTCTCGATCTTTCTGCCCTATTGGCGGATGGACTTGCACGCCCCCCAATACCCGCAGGGCCTCCATGTGCGGGCCTATGTCAACCGGATGGTGGGCGATCTGCATGAACTGGAAGGGCTCAACCGGTATGTGGGCCTGCCTTCGCTCACCGCGGCGGCGTCCTTCGAGCGCTCCGTGTCCGTCGCCGCTGCACTCGTCCTGGCGGGGCTCCTCCTGGCCGGCTTGTTGATCCATAGTCGCTGGGTCGTCGTGCTCGCGCTGCCCGCGCTGCTGTTCCCCTTCGGCTTTCTGGCGGACTTGCAGTACTGGTTGTGGAAATATGGGCATGGCCTGGACCCGAAGGCGCCCCTGTCCCACGCCGTAGGTTCGTTCACCCAACCGATGATCGGGGTCGCCAAGGTGGCGCAATTTCACACCCTGGCGTTGCCCGATGTGGGGTTGCTCTTGGCGTTGGGCGCGTCGGGCCTCACCGCCTTAGGGCTCTGGTATCACCGCCGCGCCTTCAAGCCCCTGTATGACGCGATGGTGGCGCAGGGGGGGTGAACCGCTGCCTGTCCGCGGGCGTCTGCGTCACGATGACTGTCGCGGCTGCTTGCCCGGGCGGGAGCGCCGAGGGGCATGACCTGCAATCCCTCATCGACGCGGCGCCGCCGGGCGCAACGCTGCGCGTCGCGCCCGGCCTCTATCGGGGCGAAGTGACCGTCAGCAAGCCGCTGACCCTGATTGGCGACGGCTGGCCGGTGATTGATGCCCGGGGCCTCGGCAGCGGGCTGCGTATCACCGCGCCCGATGTGGTCGTGCGGGGCCTGCTGGTCAGGCATTCTGGCGACTCGCTCGACCGCGAGGACACGGGCATCACGGTGCAGGCGCCGCGCGTCCAGATCATCGGCAATCGCCTGGAAGATGTCCTCTTCGGAATCGTCTTGCGGGGCGCCGACGACAGCGTGGTGGCCGACAACCTCGTCGGGGCGAAGGCGCTCCCGATTGCGCGGCGCGGCGACGGCATTCGCCTGTGGAGCAGCCACCGCGTCCGCATCGAGCGAAACCGGGTGGTAGACGGTCGCGATTGCGTCTTCTGGTTCTCCAATCAACTCCTCGTCCGCGGCAATGAAATGCGCCGCAGCCGCTATGGACTCCACTTCATGTATGCGGACGATTCCCGCGTCGAAGAGAACCGGCTCGAAGACAATTCCGTCGGCGTGTTCCTGATGTACAGCGCCCGCCTCGCTCTGCGCCGCAATCTAATGCGGGGCAATGCCGGGCCCAGCGGGTATGGGTTGGGCTTGAAGGACATGGATGGGGTCGAGGCCGAAGGCAATTGGATTATTGGCAACCGAGTTGGCATCTTCCTCGACAACTCGCCGTCCTCGATCGATGTCACCCAGCACTTCCGCGGCAACTTGCTGGCCGACAATGAGGTCGGCATCGCGTTTCAACCGTCGGTGCAACGCAATGTCTTCTCCGGCAACGCCTTCATTGACAACGGCGAAGCCGTCGCCGTGCGGGGTGAGGGGCGCTTCACCGGCAACACCTGGACGGTTGCAGGCCGGGGCAATTACTGGAGTGAGTACGCGGGATACGACGCACAACGCGATGGCATCGGCGATGTCCCCTTCCGTCGAGACAATCTGTTTGGCGGTCTGATGGACAGACAGCCGTCATTGGCCCTGTTCGCCGGGACGCCGGCGGTCTGGATGCTCGACCAGGCGGCCCGCGCGTTCCCCGTCATCCGTCTCGAGGCGCGGGTCATTGACACCGCGCCGCTCATTGCGCCCCCGGCGATCCCACCGCCGCCCGGCGCCGTGCCGCGCCCGTCGGCGGCTCCGGGGACAGCGCTGGGAACAGCGCTCCTGATGATGGCGGTCCTCGTCGTCGGCAGCGCGTTCCGCCCTCGCCACCGGCAGGCCAGGCCATCATGATTCGCGTGACCCGCTTATCCAAGCGTTACGGGCGGAAGGCCGTCGTGGATGATGTCTCATTCACGGTGGCGCCCGGTGAGGCGGTGGCACTGTGGGGCCCGAACGGCGCCGGCAAAACGACAGTGCTGCGCTGCCTGCTCGGGTTGGTCGGATACGACGGCGCCATTACGGTCAGCCGACTCGACGCGCGGCGGCACGGGAAAGCCGTTCGGCGTCTCCTTGGGCATGTGCCCCAGGAACTATCCTTCTTTGATGACCTCACCGTGGCCGACACCCTGGCCTTTTCCGCGCAACTGCGGGGCCTCGAGTCCGCGCGGGTCGGAGAGGCGCTCGAACTCGTCGGATTGTCTCCGCTCCGCGCCCAGCGTGTCGGCGCTCTTTCCGGCGGGATGAAACAGCGGTTGGCGTTGGCCGTGGCGCTGCTGTCGGATCCCCCCATCCTCCTGCTCGATGAGCCCACTTCCAATCTGGATGCCGCCGCCCGCGAGTCGGCGATGGCGATCCTGGAGTCCCTGCGCGCCGCGGGCCGCAATCTGGTCCTGACTTCGCACCATTTTGATGAAGTGGCGGCGCTGGTGGACCGCGTGCTGGCCCTGGAGGATGGCCGCATCGTGTTTGACAGCACACCTGCAGCACTCGCCCAACGCCTGCGCACCCGTGCCACATGGCGTGTGCGCCTGGCGCCGGGGCAAATCAGTCAGGCATTGGCGGCGCTCCAGGAACAGGGCTATGCGGCACGGTCGAACGGCCAGGGCATCTTGGTAGAGGTGGCGGCACATGAGCAGAAGGCCGCGCTCGACGCGCTGCGCCGCGTCGGCCTGACTGTCACGGACTTCGAGCCATGGCACTGAATCTCGCCATCTCGGGGGCGCCGTCCCGCGACCGCGTCGAACGGCGGCTCGTTCTCGCCATCGCGCGCAAAGAACTGCGCGATGCGGTCCGCAATCGGTGGTTCTGGCTGTATGCCGGGGGGTTCACCGCCCTGGCTTCAGCGCTGGTGCTGGCCGCACTCCCGGGAGCGCAGATCGTGGGGTCTGAAGGTTTCGGGCGAACGGCGGCATCCTTGGTGGGGCTGGCACAGTTAGTCATTCCCCTGCTGGGTCTGCTGCTCGGCGCGCAAACTGTCGCCACGCAACACGAACGGGGCACGCTGCGCTTCCTCTTGTCCCATCCGGTGAGCCGGACTGAGGTGTTCTGGGGACTGTATGTCGGACAGTCGCTGGCCATGTTCGCAGTGGTCGCGGGCGGTTTTGGCGCGGCGGCCCTGCTGAGTGCCGGACGCGGCGTGGCGACCGACCCCAGCTTGCTCGCTACGATGGTCGGACTCTCGTGGTTACTGTCGCTGATCGCGGTCGGCATCGGCATGTTCATTGGCGCCGCCTCGCGTCGCGCCGGCGCCGCAGTCGGCACCGCGCTCGTGGTCTGGTTTGCTCTGGTGTTTCTCGGCGACCTCGGCATTATGGGCACCGCGGTGGCGACGCGCTTGCCCGTCGGAGTCCTGTTCTTTGCCGCGCTCGCCAACCCGGTCGAGGCCTTCCGCCTGTTGGCGGTGGCGGCGTTTCGCGGTTCCTTCGATGTGCTGGGCCCGGCGGGCAGTTACGCCGTGGATGCGCTGAACGGGCGAGTGGCCGGACTGGCGCTGGCGGTGCTGGCCGCCTGGGTGCTGGCGCCCGCAGCGCTCGGCTGGTGGCGGTTCCGCACCGCCCTCGACCTCTGAGGAGTGGCTGGGATGCGCTGGCTGCCAATGACCCTGGCGCTTTCGCTGTGCGGATGCGCGGCGCGAGCGCCATCCGGGCCGCCGGACCTTCACTACGGCCGCGATCTCTGCGACGAGTGCGGCATGATCATCTCCGACATCCACTCCGCCGCCGGGTATCGGCTGCCGGATGGCACCTTGCGGAAGTTCGACGACATCGGCGACCTGCTTGTGTTCGGCGCCCGCTCCGGTGAACTGTCCACGGCGGAGGTGTGGGTGCACGACCACGCCGGGGACCGCTGGATCGCCGCGACCGACGCGTGGTTTGTGCGCGATGTCGCGCTCGCCACGCCGATGGGCCGCGGGATCGCGGCCTTCGCCGGCAAGGACGCGGCGGCTGGTTTTGCCCAGGCGCGAGGCACGCGCGTGCTGCGCTGGTCGGACCTGCAGGATTTGAGCGGGGCGCCAGCCGCGGGCCACTAGTCGGCCGAACTGGCTGCCCCCGTCACGCGCCGCGGTGTCGCCTACGGTTTCGGCTTCACCACGAAGGTGCCAATGGCATTGTCAATCGCCGGACCTGCGGTGGTGCTGCTGTACACCATGAACTCGCCCGGCTGGTCGGGTCGGAACTTGAAGGTGCGCGTCTGTCCCTTGTGGATGCCCTGGAGATCCACCTTGTTTTCATAGCCGGTGATGGCAAAGCCCACGCCCGCCCCGGTGCCGTCCGTGGAAGAAGTCACTTCCAACTGGACGATCTGCCCCTGCTGCACTTCGATGCGGGCGGGCTGAAATCCGCCGGCCTCCGAGACATTCACCTGCATCGTGACATCCGGCGGACCGAGCGGCTCCTCCACCGTGATGGCGAACCACATCTGGTCGTGATAGGGGCTGCACTTCGTCGTGCACAGCGCCGGGAACGAGCCGGTGCGCGAGGTGTCGAGAGGAATGGTCTGCCATTCGCCCGGGGGGATGTCATAGTGGTCCGGGGAGAGCGCCGGGATGCTGAAGCCATGGTGGACATCGGCGCTGCCGATCCGCAAGGCCACCTTGGCGCCCTGCGCCACCTTCAACTCCTGCAAGGGCTGTGCGCGATGGAGCCAATAGTTTCCCCCGGCGACGGAACCGAGGGTCCAGGTCCCGGCGTGGGGCGGGGCCTGGCGCACCCCGGTGATCCGGAAGACCTGCGTGCCCGGCGGCGCCACGCGCTGCTGCGCCACGGCCTGGTAGCCGAAGAGCAGCGCCGGCACGCCGGCCAGCGCGGCGATGACCAGAGTGAGGGCAATGCGTTCGCGTCGGCCTTCGTTCATTGCTTCGCTCCTAGCCCGTATACAGCCGCAGGAAAATGCTGGTGAGGAAAATCAACAACAGCAGGACAGGGAGGAAACTCGCCACGGCCGCGCCCGTGGTGCGGTGCGCATCGCGGGCCGCCCCCAGTCCCTTCCGCCCGGCCACCGCGAACCCGACGAGGAGCAGCCCCGCCTGCACGACGCGCGCCCACTCCGGATACATGGGCGTCCAGGGCACATGCGCCGTCCCGAACAGGTTCCACCCCCAGCCGGCGGGGTCGGAGAGGACAGAGACAATATACGACCCGTTCACCATCAGCAGCGGCACGCTGAAAGCGATCCAAGCCAAGAGTCCAAACGGCACCAGCGTGTAGGCCTGCTGCAAGAACATCGCCTTGAACGGCTGCTGCCGACCGCCCAGGCGCCGCCCCAGCCACACGGCCCCGGCGAGCAACAGGGGCAACCCGACCAGCGCCGCGAACCAGAGCGCGCCAGCATACACGGCGAACCCGCCCCATTGGCCGGACTCGCTCGGGTTCGCCCAGTTCTTGATCGACCACCAGGGACCGAGCAGCACGATGGAATAACTCGCCGCCAGCGCCGTCATGATGGATGCCTTCCACACCTCGTCATAGCCCTTCAGGCGCGAGTCGGTGAAGGAGGGACGGGCAAAGAGCGCGATGTTGTTGTTCGGACACGACTTGACGCATTCCATGCACAGACCGCAGTAGTTGTTGCGGTCGAGTTTGCCCATGTACACGCCCCAGGGGCAGGCCCAGCCCTTGTCGCTGCCCGTGATGCAGTTCTTGGTGCGGCACTTGAGACACTCGTCGCCGCTCTTCTGCCGCAGTTCTACGGTGGCCGCCATCGAGTAGAGACTGAGGAACCCGGAAATCGGGCAGATGTAATTGCAGAAGGTGCGGTGCCGCCAGATGAGCGCCATCCCGGCCGCGATGACGAAGAGACTCCCCAGCACGAACACACTGACGATCGGGCGGGTGACGAGCGGCACGGAGAAGGTCGCCAGGCCGAGGAAGGCGAGGTTCTGAATCCAGATGTTGCTCAACTGTTTCGGCCAGCGGATGCCCTTCCCGAACAAGGTGTTGTTCAGCCCGTAGGTCTTCCCCGGCCGCACTTGCACTAACTTGCGGCGTTGGATCCAGTCGCCGAAGAACGGCAGGGGACACATCGCGCACCACGCCCGCGAGCCGAACGGCACCATCACCGCGATCAAGACCACCCACCACAGGATCCACACGAACACAATAATCATATTCCGGTTGCCCACGGGCGTGCCGAAGATGCCGACGAGGAGGAACAGCCAGAAGAAGGCGAGGTTGGGCACCACCAGGGCGAACTGGAACCAGCGGCTCTTGCAGAACCGTTCCAGCCACGGGAACCGAGTGAACAGGTTGACGCGCCCGTATGGCCGCAGGTCGTCGGGCGGGAATTTCAGAACCGGAATCGGAATCGGAACCGGCGCGGTCTGTTCAACTCCGCTCGGGGCCACGGCCGGTTCCTTTCCCCAGTGCCTGCAAGCGCGTGTTGAGAGCGGCAATGTGGTCGTCTTCGAAGTTGGCCAGTTCGACATACACCGCACGCAGCGCCTCGTCGGGCGCTCGCGGGATCATTTCTTGGTAGAACAGCTGCGCGTTCTGCTCCGCGCGCAAGCACACCTCCAGCGCCGCGCGCACGGTGTGGTCATCGAAGACATAGGTTTCCCCGTGCTCGAGGTCGATGGCCTCGACCACTTCCAACACATCCTCCTCGGCGACGGGTAGCATCTGGTCGCCGTAGCGCTCGCGGTAGCGCGCCTCGAGCAGCCGCTGATGTTGCACTTCCTCGGCTGCCAGTTCCTCGAAGACCTCGCCGACCCGCGGGTCGTATTGCATGAACATCTGGGCGAAGGTGGTCATCCGTTCGGCGTTGCGCTTCTCGACATTCACCGCCAATGCCAGCACTTCTTGGGGGTTCAAGTCAGCGAATTGGCGCGCCATCGTTTCAGCCCTCCGCCGGCACAGTCGGTTCGCGTTTGGCCCCCCGACCCCCGACCACGATCGTCGCGGCCGCCAGTCCGACCAGCAGTCCCAACGACACGGGGAACACCCGGTTGGGGGCCACGACCAGTTCCCCCTGCATGAACGGGTGGAGGAAACCGCAGGTCTGCGAGCAGCGGAAGCGGAACTTGCCGGCCTTGCTGACCACAAGGTCCACTGTGTCCGTCGGCGTGTAGGTCATCCCCTGCGACGGGTGGCGCACCGCCGGCTGCGTGTCGGGCGCGATGCGGACATCGAGGTCGTAGCCCTCGAGATAGAAGCCGTGAGTGACATCGAGCGTCTTGAAGGTCAGCGTGAGATGGTCCCCGCGGTTCACATGGATGGCGTGCGGCTCATAGCCGTATTGCCGCGCCACGATCTCGATGTTGCGATCCCTGGGGGGTGACGGGCGCCCGGCATATGCCCAGCCAGCGAGGCCTCCGGCCAGCACCAACACCACCGCGGCAAGTCCGATGCCTTTCGCATTGCGCGTCATGGGTGGCCATCCCTTCCCGCTCTGTTGCCAAGTGCGGGCTATTAACGAGTAGTATAGAAGTTACTCTTTTACACTGTCAAGCCCCGGCAGGTCTCGGTGCGACCAGAAAACAGCGGCAGAGCGCCCCCGAGGGCCGACACCGGCGCTGTCGGGACAAACAGCAGAGAGGAGGAGTCTTCTTCCCCCCCTCCCTGCCGTTCAGTGGTCACATGCAACCGGTTGGCGGCTGGCGTTGTCGCCAGAGCGGCGGCTCGGCCCGCCTTACAGCCCGATCTGGTAGAAGAAGGTGAAGGTGTTGTCGTGCGTCTCCGAATTGAACACGCCTTCGAGGCCGAAGCGCGCGTTCCGGCGCAGGTAATACAAGTAGGTAGCGGTGATCGTGCGCAAGTTCAGTTCCGGCAGGTCGTCGGAATTGACCCGATCCCAGCGCAGGACCACGGCATGCTTGTCGGTGAAGAAGTGCGCGAGTTCGACGAACTGCGCCTCATGGTCCACGCTGCCGCCTTCGCCGAAGGGGTCGTCGTCATGCCCGCGGAGCCAGGCGGCACTGAGAATGTTCGGCGTGATTTCATGGCCGGCGGACATGAAGGGCTTCCCAAAATCCCACCCGAGTTCAAGCGAGACGCGGTCAAAGTCTTCCGGGCCCGACTCGAGATCACTCTTGCCCTTGTAGGCGAACGCGCCGACCCAGGGTCCGTGCGCGAACGCGTACTGCAGGCGTCCGAACATATGGAGACGATTGCCCACCGCGGCGCCGGGCGTGACGATCCCCACCTGATAGAAGATTCCCTTGCGGATGTCGTAGGGGTTCGTCCCGTGCGGAATGCTGAAGGCACTGTCGGCAGAGGTGGTGGTGGGTTGATCCGTCGCCGGCGGGTTGGCGGCAGCGGCGGCGGCGGCGGTCTCGTTTTCCGGAGTGATGCCGCTGCCCAGATTGCCGTAGATGCTGAAACCCATTTCGCGTTCCGCCAGCAACAGGCCGTTATTCCCGATCGGCGTGTTGTAGGCGGCGTAGCCGTTGTCGGTGAAGCGGCGGTTGTCGGTGATGCCCCAATCCAACAGGTTGATCGTGCCGATTTCGAGGTTGAAGGAGGCCGGATCACGCGACATCAGTCCGGCGAAAGTGAACCGGGCGAATTCGAGCGCCGATTCGAACTCGCCGTCTTCTTCTTCGACCACATCTTCGAGGAAAAAGCCGATGTTCTTGGCGAGCGACCCGGCGACAAAGAAACTGAATTCGCTGTCCAGCGCCACCTCGGCGGGCCCGGGTTCTCCGCCCGGGTTCGAAATCCGGCCGTTCATGACCACTGCCACCGGCAAGGAACTCAGCAGTTCGAGGTTCTGGTCGCCGGTGTCCACCTTGCCCAGGAGTTCGTCGCCAGGGACATGATAGCCGCGCAGCTTAAACATCCGGCCGTAGTTGTTGAGATGCGGAATGGCGGTGTGGCATTGTGCGCAGGTGGTCTGATATTTCCGCGCAAAAGCAGGCACCGCGATGGCCGTGCCGCTGGTCCCCCATGTGAAGATGTAGGCGCCGACACAAGTTGCGACCACGACTCCGAGGGCGCGAACCGTGTTGCGATGCATGTCATTTCCCCCCCTTCTTCGGATTGAAGGCCAGCACCGCCGTGCCAACTTGACCCGCGCGCACGGTGACACTGCCCTCGGTCAGTCCGTACTTCTCCGACCAGGCACGGACTGCAACAGTCCCGTCGGGTACGCCGGTGATGGTTGCCGTGTCCGCGTTCTTGGCGTCGGTGACGGCAAACAGCGGGGTGTCCACCACCAGGACATAGGCGAGCATTTGGGCGTGGATGTGACACCGCACTTCGATCACGCCCTCCGTGTCAACCTTCGTCAAGCCGCGAGACCCCAGACCCGGCTCATTCAGGGTGAACTTCGCGGCCGGACATGACGCATAGGTGTTGTGGAGACAGTGACAATCGTCCGAATTGCGAAACTCCACGACACCGCCCTTCATCACCAGTCCGATGTGCGGGATGAAAGTCTTGTTCTGCTGGTCCACCAGCAGCCGGAGGGCCTCCGGTCGCTCGATGCCTTTCACCCCCGGCAGCCAGACGGCCACATCCTTGACCTTTTGGCCCTTGAAGGTCGCGGTCACTGTGACGGTGCCGCCGGGACCGCGTTCCGCGGCGCCCGTGAGAAAGAGTGCGACTGCCACCAAACACGCCATCCCGAGACGCTGCATCGCAAAATCTCCCTTGCCAACGGTCTGCCCCCGAGGGGGGGCAGTTCATAATATCGGGTTATTTACTCCGATATTATTTCACTGTCAAGGCCCCTGGAGGGCCCCACTCCGGCGCACATGGTGCGAAGCGCCCTAAAGAGGGTTTGAGGTCTTTTATTATGGTATATCATGAGGGCAGCGATAGTCGTCCAAGAACGGGAGGCTGGCAATGGCCGCCATTGTAGGACGCGGCAGGGCTCGGGCCTGGGGAATGACGGGATTGGTGGTGGGCGCGTGGCTGGCGGTTACCGCGGCCTCGGCACCGGGGCAATTGGTGGACCGCAAGTTCACCGAGAAGAATTGGGAGGCCGGGCGGGTGACCTATGTTCACAACTGCGCCATCTGCCACGGCCTGGACGGGCACGGGCAGACGCCCTCCGGCAAGAAACTGGGCATCGTCGACCTGTACAAGACGGTGCCGAAGATGGCGGAGTCGCGGGCGCTGACCGTCCTTCGCACCGGCTCGATCGGGATGAAGAAGTTCGCCTTCCCCGAGGAGACCGAAGGACAACTGCTCGATTACCTGGCGACCGTGCCCGCCATCGGGGACGGCCAGAAGGTCTACCTGGCGCAATGCGCCGAATGCCACGGGCCGGACGGCAAGGCCGCCACCGAGAAGGGCAAGTTCGTCAAGGCCGCTGACCTGACGGTCGTAGTTCCGCAACGCACGGCCGACCAACTTGCGGCCGTGGTGGCGGGCCAGCACGCCGGCCACGCCGGCGCCATCGCGCTGAATGAGAAAGAGCGGGCGCAAGTGCTGCGCTACCTCTGCACGCTGCCGCCCGTCCCGCCGGCGGAGCCGCCCAAGTAGCGCCCCTCCCCGCTCCACCCGGATTCCGGTAACAGACAGCGGGGCGGCCATCTGGCCGCCCCGCCGTTCACTCTGGACGCTGCCCGCGAGCGGTCAGCGCGTGTGACAAGCCGTATTACAGGAGGATGTCGTAGAAGAACCCGAAGCGGTTGCCGGAGCCGCCGGTCGAGTTGAAGACCCCCTCGAGGCCAACTCGGATGTTGCGCTTCAGGTAGTAGAGGAAGTCGGCGGTGAGGGAGGTCTGGTTGAGTTCCGGCAGATCGCTGGAGTGGATGCGGTCCCAACGGACGAGGATGGCGTTATCCGCGCTCAACAGATAGACCACTTCGGCGAATTGCGCGGTGTGGTCCACGGACCCTTCGCCGTCGAGGGGGTCCTCGTCGTGGCCGGAGATCCAGCCGGCGTTGAACATCAAGGCGCTTTCCTCGTAGCCGCCGACGGAGATGGTCTTCGGCAAGTCCCACATCAGTTCCAGGCCGACCCGATCGTAATGTTCATCGGCCGACGCCAGGGCATGGGTGCCCGAGATTCCGAAGCCGGTGATGGTCGGCCCGTGGGCGAATGAGTAGCCGAGACGGCCGAAGGTGGAGAGTTTGTTCTCGTCGGAGGCGCCCGGCGTGCCGACGCCGACCTGATAGAAAATGCCTTGCCGGACATTGTAGTTGGCGATCGGCGCGGACTCTGCATCGGCATCCGGTGCCGACGCCAGGGCGGAAGTGGGGTCGGTGCTCACCAGTTGCGTGGCGGCGTTGCCGCGCGTTGTTTCGCCGCCGCCACCCCCGCCGAGCATCCCAAAGATGTTGATACCTTGCATGCCGTTGACTAACAGGTGGTCGTTCTCACCCACGGCGACGCCATAGGCGGCATAGTCGCTCATTGACAGGCGCCGGTCGTTGGCGATGCCCCAGTCGAAGAGATTCATCGTCCCCACCTGCATGTTGAACGCCGTCGAGCGGCGGTGGCTGAGCCCGACAAAAGTCAGTTGGGCATGCTCCAACTCGGTGGCGAACTCGCCGTCCTCCTGTTCGACGATCGCTTCGAGGAGCATGGCCATATCGGTCGCAAAGGTGTCGGCGAAGATCAGGCCAAACTCGTGGTCGAGTACGAAATCCGCGCTCTCGCCATCGCCACTGGTGTCGGCGATCTGCCCGTTGAGATGCACCGACACGGGCAGCGACTGCAGCAACTGCAGCTTCGGGTCGCCGGTGTCAATCTTGCCGAGCATCGCATCGTTGGCGACCTGATAGCCGTGCAACTTGAACATGAATCCGTAGGTGTTCAGGCGCGGCACGGCGGTGTGACACTTGGCGCAACTGACATTGTATTTCCGGGAAAAGCTGGGCACGGCCGCCGCCCGCGGTGAGAAGGCCGCCATCGCCAGCGACGCGGCGATCGCCACCCCGAAGACCATTCCCCAGGCCCGCAGAGTCTTGCGGTTCATCTCTCGCTACCCCCCTTCCTGAATGGAACCTGAGTTGGCCGCTCCATTTCAGACTGGAATATGATAAACTCCTTTTTGCGCCCGAGTCAAGCCACCCGGATGTCCGCCGGACGCGACAGGGACAACCAGCAATGAGCAGGAATGACCGTCTGACCGAACGGGAGAGCCGGCCCAGGGCCGGAGGCCCCCCGGCGCCCCGTCAGGGGCGCGATGGAGGTTTCATGCAGCACCGTGGCCCTGCACGCCGAAGGAACGGCCCCCGCCGGAGCCGTCAGCTGGTGTGGGTGCTCCTGGGCACCACCCCGCTGATTGCCTGGCATCTCGCGGGCCTGACCGCCCCCGCGGGTGCCGCCCCCTCCCCCGACCCGGCGGCGCAGCTGTTCGTGGACCAGTGCTCGGCTTGTCACACCATCGGCGGCGGCAAACTGGTCGGCCTCGACCTGGCGGAGGTGGCCACCTGGCCGGACGAAAACCTCCGCAAGGGCGTCAAGAGCATGGAGGACTATGTCGGCGCGCTGAGCGACGAACAGGTGCAGCAACTCGTTGAGTTCCTGAAAGACCCGAAAAACAAGGAGCGCGTCGCCGCCGCGGAAGCGCGCGCCGCGCCAGCCGCCCCGGCGCCGGCGACTCCGGCCCCCGGCGAGAAGCCCGCGGTCAAACCCGCCACGCCGCCAACGAAGAAACCACCGGCGGCCAAACCACCCGCGCCCACGGGCGCCGGCGGCGTCCCGACTCCGGGCGCGCCATCCATCACTCCAGCGCCGACCGCGCCGCCGATCGGCGCCGCCCCGGCGGAACAGCCGGCGCCGGTGGTCACCGCGCCCACTGCGCCGCCGCTCAACGCGACGCCGCTGCCGTCCATCGAGCGCCAGCACGCGCTGCCGTTCGGGCGTCTGGAAATCGCCGTCCTCATTCTTGGATTTGTCGTGCTGATTGCGGCCTTCATCATCGTCACTGACACCGTCATCGGCAGCGCCCGTGCGCCCGGCGGCGTCAGTGCGGACGCACTCCTCACCGCGCGGCGGCACCTGTTGAAGGGGATGTTCGGCGTCGTCGGCGCCGCGATTCTGATGTCGCTCGGCGTCTTCGACAAACTGTTGCGCTTCTATCAGGGCCCGCGCGCGACGCCTGACGAGCAGACGGAGTTTCTCGACCGCACCCTGCAGCGGTCGCGCCTCACCGAGGCGCAACAGGCACTGGAGTTGGAGCGCCTGCGCCAGGACTACATCTTCGTGGCGCGCCTGGGCGACCTGAAGCCGAGTCAGGGCCTGTATTTCATTGATTACGCGTTGCGCCCGGCGATGGCGTTCCGCGGCGCCGACGGCCTGCCCTGGTTGCTATCGGCGAAATGCACGCATCTGGGATGCACGGTGAAGGCCTCGGTCAACGCGCAAGGGCAACTGGGCTGCCCCTGCCACTTCTCGCTCTTCGATGTGCGCACGGGAGTCCCGACGCCGCAGTCGGTGGCGAAGGCGCCGCTGCCCGTCCTGGGCTGGGTGCTGATGGACGACCAGGGCGCGGTGGTCGCCAGCCGTACAGAGGCAGGCGAAATGAATGGGAAGCCCGACCCGGCGAAACTCGATTCCTACCGCGTGTTCATCGCCAAGCGGTTTGCCGAGGACCTGGTCTGATGAGAGTCGGCTCCTGGCTGGGGCGTGTCGGGCGCGCCGTCGTGGCGCGGTTTCCGACGGAGAAGATGAATGTGCGGGACTTGGTGGGCGCCAAGGAAGTGCCGGCCCATCGGATGAGTTGGGCGTATTACCTGGGCGGGCTGGCCATATTCTTCTTCCTCATTCAGGTCGTCACCGGCCTGATGCTGTTGTTCTATTACAAGCCGACGGTCAGCGATGCGTATCTGTCCGTCGAATACCTGACCGACGCCGTGCCTGGCGGCGCGCTCATCCGTAACCTGCACGCCTGGGCGAGTTCGGCGATGATCGGGACGGTTTTCCTGCACCTGCTGACCACCTTTGGGATGAAGGCGTTCATCAAGCCGCGGGAAATCACCTGGCTGAGCGGCGTGGTGCTGCTGCTGGTGACGCTCGGCTTCGGCTTCACCGGCTACCTGCTTCCCTGGAACCAGATTGCGGTGAACGCCACCAAGGTGGGCCTGCAGAGTGTCGAAGAATTGCGCGCTTACCTGCCCGCCGCCGTCGCCGAATGGCCACGGGTGTTACGGGAGACCTTCCAGGGTGAGGCCAGCATCGGGCAGGCGACGCTGAGCCGCTTCTTCGCGCTCCATGTCGTCGTGCTGCCGGTCATTGTGGCGCTGCTGCTCGGCGTGCACCTGCTTTCCGTGCAGTTGCACGGGATGAGCCAGGGGGTGGACAAACCGACCGGCCGCGCCGAACGCTTCTTCCCCTTCTTCCTGATGAAGGATTTCACGGTGTGGGGGATCGCGTTCATCGTCCTGTTCGTGCTGGCGCTGGCGCTGCCGTTCGATGCCTTCACCGCTTACCCGCTGCTGGAACCGTTCAATGCACTGGGCGCCACGCCCGACGGCATCAAGCCGGAATGGTATTTCCTGTTCATGTACTACCCGTTGCAACTGGTGCCCTTCTGGGTGGTGTTCGTGGTGATGAATGTCATCGTGCTGGCGCTGGCGTTTGCGCCGTGGCTGTTCCGGCGCACCAGTCGGAAAATGCTGAGCGTCCTGGCGGCGGTGGCCATCGTTTACATCGTCGGCATCAGCATCTTCGGCCACCAAATCTATATGCTGTTCAAGGGGCACCCACTGTGAGCCGCGCGCGGACTCTGCTTGTATGGGGTATCGCAGCCGTGATCGGCGCTGCGCTGGCGGCACCGGCGGCGGCGCGGCAGGAGTACTACGACTACATCCGCAAGACCTCGGGGCGCCCAATTGACTGCGCGATGTGCCATGTCAATCCGAGCGGCCCCGAGGGGCACGACGCCGGCCAAATCGGCAGTCTCACCCCCGAACAACTGGAACAACTGAAGCACGCCCGCGCCGCGTTCGATCCCGGGCAGGAAGTACACAACCCGACGCTCAACGCATTCGGCAATCACATCCTGCAAGTCGTGGGGCGGCAGCGGTTCCTCGACCTGCGCAGCGACCCGGCGCGGCTGGCGACGGAACTGGGCGCGATCAGCGACCTCGACGGCGACGGCATCCCCGACTCCCGCGAGTATCGCGACGGCACGCACCCGCTCAAGCCGCGCAGCGGCGACCCCGGGCTGCTGCTGCTCACCAACCTGCGGCGCGGGTCGCTTGAACTAGCGCTCATCCTGTTGGCGACGGTGCTCGGCCTCTATGGGCTGTCGCACCTGATGCGCGGGATTGTGGCAGCTCGTCCTGCCGGCCCGCCGGCGCACTAGCCCTCCGCGGTCGTCGGGTCGATGATGGCCTTCACCGCGCTGATGCGGTTGGCGGGGAAGCCGCCCTGCTCGGCGTGCTGGCGGACGAGGCGCTCGGTCTCGGCGATGTAGACGCAGTAAATCTTGTCGTCGGTGACATAACTCTCCAGCCACTGGATGCGCGGGCCGAGGGCGTTCAGCGTGGCGCACGACTTCTGCGCGATGGCGTGCAGTTCGCCGGCCGACATCTTGCCGGCGCCGGGGATCTCGCGTTCGATGACATATTTGGGCATCGTGGGCTCCTTCGTGAGTGGTGAGGGAATCTCTTCGACGGCCTCACCGTTCGTCCCCTCCCCAGGCCCGGCCGTGAACGGCCGGGCTGAGACTTGGACAAGCCCCGTTGGGGCTTCTCACGGACTCAGCCCGGGGGTTCAGCCCCGGGCAAGTGGCGGCCTCATCCTCCTTCGCTCCGAACGGCGGAGCTTCGGACGACAAGCCCCCTAACCCCCTCGTCGTCCGAAGCCCGCAGGGCGAAGGAGGATCCCCGTCTCACGGAGAGGGGCAAGTAAGGTCGGCACCCCCGCCGCCGCCCCGGCCTGCCGGGGCGCGGGGGCGCCGGCGGGGGTGTCGGAGGGGGGCGCCCAAACAGGCCTAGGGAATGACAGTTTCAACTTGATGAGTATGTGGTATACTTGTCGGGAAGGCCCCCCAAAAAAAGGCCTTCGTATGGAGCTGAAACTGGTGAATGACGGGCTTGGACGGGCAGTGGATCGAGCCCCGCGCGGTGCGAGTGAGCGGGAGACTGCTTGCGCCCATGACTGGGCGGACCGTCCTTCACACTTCGGGCAGGGACTCGAGGGCATGGAAGTTCTACTCGTGCCCGACAGGAGAGAGGGAGTCGAGGTATGCACACATCGCATCGGCGGAGAGGAGGGCTCCGCGGGGGATCGCGGAGACGGCCGATGGAGGGTGGGCAGGCGAGCAGGAATGGCAAGCCGCATGAGCCTTCGTTGCTTGGTGCGAAGATTCGCGCTGCTCGCATTGCAAGGGGACTTTCGCAGGCAGCATTGGCGAGAGTCGCGGTTGTCTCGCAAAGCACCGTGGCTAAGGTCGAAACAGGCGAGCATGAGAGACCAACTAGAGGTGTCATCGGGAAACTGGCGAGCGCCTTATGTCTCCATCCCGATTCTCTGCTCGTGCTGGCGGACTATGCACCACAGGGTGCGAGGGGCACATCCGCGATCAGTCCGGAGGAGGCGATCCTTCGAGATGAATCGCTGTCAGATGAATCTCGAGGGGCATTGCTGCAACTCCTGGAGGTCATGCGCTTCCGGAAATCGTCAAGGAACTGAATGCGAGGGGCTCGCCAGGAGGCGGGCCCCTCCCACTAAGCTGCCGCTGCGGGGTGGTGACATCAAGGAGAGCAATTAATGCAGTGGGGGAGCGGACCCATGAAGCTCGAAGCGAAAGTTGCCAAGAAGTCGAAGGTCGTCCTACTGGCGACCTACGTAGGCGGAGAAGTGATCATGGAGCACGCTGGAATGTCGCGCTCGCTCGAAATTCCGTTCGTGTTCCGTTCGACGGCTTCACTGCCAGCTGGCATGCTCCGGTGTGACTCTCAAACTGAACATGTTTGGCACCGGATTTTGTCGAGCACTGCACGCGACCTCTTCACTGATTTGGACCGGCACGAACTCGGTGAAATGCTTCTTGCCGGAGTGAAACTGCGTGAAATCGAAGTCAGCAAGTGGTTCACCTCGAGACGGATCAGTCCGTATTTGTTACACCTTTGCGCTTTCCACCTTGAAGTTGAGTGGAACCAGCTCCCGTTCTCCAGATTCCTCCGCGTCCCATATTGGCTGACGGCGTACGCGGTTCCGACTGGCATGAACCCAGGTCTCGTGGTCGCACTCCTGAACCGACCTGGGGTCATTGAACTCGCCTAGGTCGCGACAATTGGCTCGTACTAAGCGGATGCCCTACCCCCGCGCCGTCCTGATCCGCCCCCAGGTGCTCTTGGTGCCCCAGATGCCGGCGCGCTGACATTCGAGTTGCACGATCTGGCTGTGGTCCACGAACAGATTGACATCCACGCCGTAGTTCTTGATGTACCACTGGAAGACGGGCGGGTCGCTCGCCTCGAACATCACCTTGTCGAGCCCGACGCCCTCGATAATCTTGGCGGCGACATCGGTGCGCCACGACTTCACGCTCTCGGTGATGCCTTCGCTCTCGATCATGATGATGGAGGCGCCGGCGGCGAGGCACTTCTTGGCGCGGGCGATGACCCAGCCGGCGTCGCGCATCCCTTCGGCCTCGAGTTCCTCGGCGGCGGTGGCGCCGCCCGCCCCGAACGCGATGCCGACCTCGGGCTTCGCCTTCAGGCCGGCCTTCACCACTTTCTCGATGAGGCGGAGCAAGTCGTCATCGGGGATGGTGATGAAGCCGGTGGAGATTTCGACGAGGTCGAAGCCGAGGTCTTTGCATTCCTTGATGTACTTGTCCACCATGTCCATCCCGTGCGTGAGGACATGCTCGATCCAGCCGCCGGTGGAGACATAGCAGTTGTATTTGTGGGCGAGGTCGTTGAGCGCCTTGACCTGGTCGCGCGGCATCAGCGAGAAGGAGCCGCCGGCGTATTTGACGCCGTCCACATAGTCGCCCATCGTCTCGAGGATGTCGGAGAGGTAGCGGGTGCCCATCACCGCGTAATAGGGGCCGCGGATTTCGGTGATGCCGCGGGTGCGGGGTTTGCCGCCGCGGTTGTTGTTCGGGACGAAGGCGAAGGCGCGCTCGCTCATTTGCTTTCCTTTCCCACTTTTCCTAAGAGGGCGGTCAAGTTTCGCACTTGCAGGCGTTCGATGTCCAGCACGGCGGCGACGATGTCTTTCCGCAGGGCGGCGCCGGCGTAGGGTTCCGCCAGGCGGGTGAACTTGGCCTCGACAGTGGCGGGCGACATCGGGTGGCTGTGGAAGCCCTCGTAACTGTTCTGCTCGCGCTCGACGGTCTTGCCGTTGCGCAGGTGAATCTTCACCTTGGTGACCATCTCGTTGGGGAAGCGGGCGGAATAGGCGGGGTTCTCGCGCACGGTGACGCGCCGCAGCAGCGACTGGACATCGTCGCGCACGATGCGCTCGGGCGCGTATTGCGGCGGATAGACGCCGTCGTCGAGGAGCGCGACGGCGACCATGTAGTGCAGCGAGTGGTCGGCCTCTTCCTTGGTGCGGATGGTGGTTTTATCGCCCTCTTCGCCGCCGCCGATGATGTGGAAGGCGACATCGAAAGTGTCGATCTTGATGCGGTCGATGTCGGCGGCGGCAAACCCGTGCTCCTTCTTCAGCGCCAGCGCGCCCTCGATGCTGCACTGCGAGTGGATTTCGGCGTTGTACTTCTTGATGATGGTGGTGCGGACGCGCTCGAGGTCTTCCGCGGCCCAGTCGAGGTCGAAGTGGCCGGCAATGGCGTCCTTGAAGCCCTTGTTGCCCTCGAAGACTTCGGCGGGGCCGGTGATGCCGCGCATGGCAAGAAACGCGGCGTGCGTGCCGCAGAAGGCGGTGTTCGGGTAGGCCAGGCCCTTCCAATGCGAGAGCGCGCCGGTGCGCGTGACGCGCAGCGCGTTGAAGGCGGTGCCCGCGATGGCGATGGCGTTGGCGGTTTTGGCGGCATCGAGCCCGAGCGCCCGGGCGCAGCCGGCGGCGACGGCGTAACTGCCCTGCGTGGTGTGGTCGAAGCCCTTGGCGCGCACCGGGGCGACATCGCTGAGACGGCAGTGCACCTGATAGGCGACGGCGAGCGCGGTGAGGAAGGTCTCGCCGCTCGCGTTCGCGTACTCGGCGGCGGCGAGAATGGGGGCGATGTTGTCGCTCGGGTGGCAGGTTTCTTTCTTGGCGAGGTAACTGTCGTTGTAGTCGAGGTAGCGGATGCAGGCGCCGTTGTAGAGGGCGGCGCGGTCGGGGGCGGTGGCTCCGCCGCCGATCAGCCCGCAGAGCGCGGCGCCGCCGAAGTCGGCGAGGTGCGCGCGCAGCATTGCGATCGGCTCGCCGTCGAGGGCGCCGATGCCGCAGCCGAGGCCGTCGAGCAGGCGGAGTTTGAGTTGCGTGCGGGCATCGCCGGACATCGTCTCGCCGCGGGCGCTGACGACCCAGGCGGCCATCCGCTCGACTTCGGTCATGGTGTCTCCTTCAGTGGAGTTGCGGCCCCAAGCGCCCAGCCGCACACACAACACGGCCATTGATTAATTCGCCGGCGGGGCCGCGGAACCCTACAACAGGCGGCGAGGGATTGTTTAGGACGGCGCGTCGGCGAGCCGCACCAGCCACCACCCGATGGGCGGCACTGGCGGGGCGCCGTCGACTTCGTGGCGATGCTGCGCGAGACGCTGGCGGAGGTTGGCGGTGTGTTCGCGCTCGTGTTCGAGCATGCGGCGCAGCGCCTTGCGCGCCGTCCACTGTTCCGCCGGGTTGTCGGTGGGGAAGCGGGTGGGCGTGAAGATGTGCGTGCGTTCGGCTTCGGTCAGGTGCGGGAGTTCGTCATGCAGCCAGGCGCGGATGGCGGCGAGCGAGGCGAAGAGCGTGACCGGCTCGTAGCGTCCGTGCAATTCGACGCGGAAGACATGCTGGTGCACCTGGATGTCGGGGTCGTAGTTGGGCTCGGTGAGGTCCTGGCGCAGGCGGTTGAGATACCACCAGTCGGCGTTGCGGACATGCTCGACGATGCCGAGGGGAGAGCGCCCGCCGCTGGCGGGCGCCCGTTCGCGCGCCGCGGCGGGGATCGCCTGCCAGGCGGCGAGGAGGTCGGCGCGGGAGTATTCGAGCAGGCGCAGGATGCGAGCGATGTGGGCGTCGTCGGCGCGCTCGCGGTCGGCGGCGAACAGCGCCATCTCGCCGCCGGAGCCGTAGGCGCCGCGGGCGACGCGCTCGGCGACTTCGATGTGGGCGTCCGCATCGAAGTCGGGCGTCTCGCAGTGGCGCGTCAGCCAGGCGGCGTAGTCGCGCAGCGCCTCCGGCAGCGCGGCGACGGCGGCGACGGGCGACGCTTCGAGCGTGATGCAGCCGGGCAGCGCCAAAATGTGCGCCATCGAGACGCCGGCGGGGTCGGATTCCACAATGGCGGTCAGCGGAGGGCGCATTCCCCCCTCACCCGGCCTTCGGCCACCCTCTCCCGATTGGGAGAGGGGCGAGACAACTTCCACCCCACCCTGTAGTCCCTCCCCGTAAACGGAGAGGGGTGAGAACATATGAAACCCCTCCCCCGGCCCCCCTGTCCTTCGAAGCCCGCAGAGCGTAGGAGGATCCCCGCAAACAGGGAGGGGAGAGAAACGGCACCTAGTCCTCCTGCTCCCCTCTCCCTGACTGCGGGGAGAGGGGTTGGGGGAGAGTGGTGACGGGGGCGGCGACTGCAGCGACCAAAGGCGCTGTCTGCGCGATGCGACGCGCGGTGACGGCGCCGATGGCCATCGGAATCCAGAACGCCAGCCCGCGAAACGCGACAGCGATGACCGTAGCGCCTTCGATCGGGACCCCGAAGGAATTGAACACCAGCGCCATCACCGCCTCGACGACGCCAACGCCCTGCGGCGTGATCGAGACAATCCAGAACAGGATGCCCATCGAATAACCGGCGACCAGGGTCACGAACCCGACCGGCTCGCGGAAGGCGAGAAAGACGCAATAGAGACTGGCGATGCTGACCGAGTGCCCGAGGAATGCACAGGCGACGGTGCGCGTCAGGCCGACCGGCCGGCGGCTGAGCGACACGGCGGCGAGCCGGAATTCCTCGGCGGTGTGCGCGACCCATTCGTCGCTGAACAATTCCGGCCGGCGGAAGACGCGGGAGGCCCAATTCGCCACCCGCTGCGGCACACGGATGAGCGAATGCACCCACGCCGGCCGCCAGAGGCCGAGCGTCAGCGCCACCGTCAGGCCGCCGAGCAAGGCGACCATCAGGATCGCGGCGACCACCTGATAGACGGCCAGGTGGTGTTCGAAGCGGAGAAACGACATGCCTACGATCAGGATCGGCAGGAAGCCGACGAAGTCGGCCGTCTGTCCCAAGAGCGTCCCCGCCGCGGCCCGCGCCGCTGATTGGCCGCGCTGTTTGGCGTCATCTACGAAGACCGCCAGGCCGCTGACGCCGGCGCCGGGCGCCACCGTGCCGACGAAGACCACCGCCAGCGTCACCGGGATGAGCGGCAGCCACCGGCTCCGCACACCGACGACATTAAACGCCGAATGAAAAATGCCAGTGAAAAAGACATAGAACGCGCACTGCAGCGCCGCGGCGATGAGAATCCATTCCCAGCGGCCGCGGACGATGATGCGGCTCATCTCCTCGATCTGCGTGAAGCGCCAGACCACGAACCAGACGAACGCGACCAGCAGCCCCCACACGATCCAGCGGCGCATCAGGCGCGCTCCGCGGCGGGCCAGCGCTCTTTGTAGCGGCAGGTGGCGCAGCCGCCGGCGCAGGGTTCGACATGGATGGTGACATCCATCACCGGGAACTCGGCGCCCATTTCCGCTTCGAGATGGTCGGTGAGGATATGCGACTCCGCCACGGTCATGTGGCGGCAGACGGTGAGGTGGAGGTCCGCCAAGCGCGTCGGCCCCGAACGGCGCGAGCGCAAGGCGTGGAAATCCTGGAAAAATCCCTGGTGCTGGACGAGGAGACGGCGGATGCGGGCCTCCTCATCGGGCGGGAGCGCGACATCGGCGAGGTGCGTCACCGCGCCCCAAGTGACTCGCACGCCGGCGATGAGCAGCAACCCCGAGACGACCATGGCCGCCACCGGGTCGAGCAGTGCCAGGCGCGGGTCACCAGTCTCCTGGCCCACCCAGACACCGAGCACTCCGGCGATCGCGGCCGCCGAGACATAGATGTCGCCCTTGAGATGCCATGAGTCGGCTTCGAGCGCCAGACTATCAGTCTCGCGCGCCACTTGGTCCAGGCGGCGCGACACCAGCGTTTTCGTGACGATGCTCGCCACCAACACCGTCAGGGCGAGGACCGGCATGCGCATTGCGTGCCCGCCGGCAAGCAGCCGGTGCACGGCCTCCCACGCGATCCAGAGGACGGTGAGGACGATCAAAATGCCCTCGAAGGCGCCGCCGAGCGCCTCGAATTTGCCGTGGCCATACTGGTGATCAGGGTCGGCGGGCGCTCGCGCTGCGCGCACCGTGAACAACGCGCTCACCGCGGCCACCAGGTCCACCAGACTGTCGAGCGCCTCGGAGAGGACAATGAGCGAGCCGGTGAGGAAGCCGACGGCCCCCTTCGCGACGAGCAGGCCGATATTCGTCCCCACCGCCAGCCAGGCGGCGCGGGTGGCGGAACGGAGTTGAGTCTGCGCGGCGGATGCGGTCACGGGAGAATGGTACAGGGGTGAAGGAAAAGAGGAAAAAGGGAAAAGTGAAAGCGCCAACGCCCTCCAGGCTCGCCCTTTCTCTTTTCCTCTCTTTCCTGTCTTCCTCAGTACTGCCCCGATCCCTTCGGCGGGATCATAACAACCGGGGGCCTGACACCTGGGGCGCTCGGCCTATTCCGGACGCAGGGCGGGCGTGATGAGTTCTTTCACCACATCCGCCTCAGGGACTTCGGTGACCTTGGCGTCCTTCGGAATGTAATGCTCGAGGCCGTTGGCCGTCTGGATCAGCCGGCGGCCGTCGGCGGCCTCGGTCATGCGGATGATGGTCGAGATGCGATAGTAGGTCGGCGGCTGTCCCGGCCGCACGCCCTCGATGCGGATGAAGTTGTCGCTCATGCGTGTGCCTCCCGCCCCATTGTACGGGAAGGGACGAAGGGAGGCGGGAAGGCGGTCCTGCCTGTCCTGACACTTGACACCTGACACCGCGCTAGGCGGATTCCAGTGCCCACTCCTCAAACAACTCCGCATCCACCTCGCGCAGAAAGCGGCTGGGGCGCCAGAGGCGGCCGTCGCCGGAGCCCATCGGGTAGACGAGATAGAGTTCATCCTTCACCCGCGTGACGGCGACATAGAACAGCCGCCGCTCCTCTTCCTCGCCTTCCGGCTCGTTGAGCGCCAGCACCGACGGCATCTGCCCGTCCACCAGCCCGATGAAAAAGACGATGCGCCACTCCAGACCTTTCGCCTGGTGGATGGTGGAGAGGACGAGGCGGTCTTCGGGCGGCTCGCCGGGGATGAAGTGTTCGGCGGCGGGCATGAGCAGCGCCACCTGCGCCAGAAAGTCGGTCAGCGCGGCGCTGCGGTCGGCGAGGCGGCCGAGTTGCACCAGGTCCTCGTCGCGCTCGCGCCAATCGGAGAAGCGGGCGCGCAGATGCTCCCGGTACCAGCCGCGCCGGACGATGTCCACCAGCGCGCCGGCCCGAGCGCGCGGCTTCTCTTCGAGCAACTGCCGCACCACCGCCTGGAAGTGTGAAAACCCCTCGCGCCCACGGCTGCTGAACTGCTCGGCGGCCTGCGGCGAGAGCACCGCGTCGAGCGCCCGCGGCTGCCCGCGCAGCCACGACCAGAACCGCGCCGCCGACTTGCCGCCGATGCCGGGATAGAGCGGCAGCGCCCGGCGCCAGGCGAGTTCGTCGTCGGGGTTCTCGACCAGCCGCAGATGCGCCAGCAAATCCTTCACATGCGCCTGCTCGAAGAAGCGGGCGCCGGAACGCACCTCGTGCGGCAGCCCGCGCTGCGCCAACGCCACCTGCATGGTGATGGACTGGGCATGGCTGCGATAGAGCACCGCCATGTCGCCGAGCGCGATGCCGTCGGCCTGGCATTCGAGAATGCGCTGGCAGACGAACGCCGCCTCTTCTTCGGGGTCGGTGGTCGGCACCAGGGCCGGCCGCGGCGCTTCGGGGCGCTCCTGTTCGGGGACGACGCGCAGCGTCTTGCGGAACTGGCGCGGGTTGCCGGCGATGGACTGATTGGCGAGATCGAGCACCGGCTGCCCGCTGCGGTAATTGAGTTCGAGGCGATGGATCGTCGCCTGCGGCCAGCGGTCGGGAAACTTGAGGATGTTTTCGTAATCGGCGCCGCGGAAGCGATAGATGCACTGGCAGTCATCGCCGACGACCATCGGGCTGCCGTGGCCGCGCGCCAACAGGTCGAGGAGTTCGCCTTGCAGGCGGTTCGTGTCCTGGTATTCGTCGCACAGCACATGCAGGAAGCGCTCGGCCCAGTGGCGGCGCACCGCTTCGTCCTCAACCAGGACGCGGTGCCACATCACCAGCAGGTCGTCGAAGTCGAGCGCGTTAAGCGCCCGCTTGCGCTGGATGTAGTGATTCGCGACGCGCTGGAAATCGGGGACAAACCCCTCGAGGTCAGGGCGCTTACTGCGGGTGGCGCGAGCGAGGTCGGTCTGCGTATTGACCGCGAAACTCATCAGGTCGGCAACGACCGGCGCGTCGGGGAACCAGCGCTCACGGTCGCGGATGCCGAGGTCCACCAGCGACTGCTGGATCAATTCGACGCCGTCCTCGCGGTCGAGGATCGAGAAATTCTCGGTGAAGCCGACTGCCGAGGCGTGCGCGCGCAGGACGCGGTGCCCGACATGGTGGAAAGTGCCCGCCCAGGGCAGGCGCCCGCCGCCGTCGAGCAGGTCGTGGACGCGGGCGAGCATTTCGCGCGCCGCCTTGTTGGTGAAAGTGACCAGCAGGATGCGCCCGGGCGGGACGCCGCCCTTCACCAGATAGGCCACCCGGTGCGTGATGACGCGGGTCTTGCCGCTGCCGGGGCCGGCGATGACGAGGTGGGCGCCGTCGGGCGCTTCGACAGCGGCGCGCTGCTGCTCGTTCAGGTCGGCGGCCGACCAGACGCCGTTACGCCGGGCGCCGACAAGGCGGTAGGTGCGCATAGAGAACACCAGTTTGCATTACAACCGCTCGCCCGTCAAGCGGCGCTGATTACCGCCGCGATGTGGAACAAGCGAAGGCACCAGTGGTGGAACTGGGCCTGACGGACCTCACTCGCAAACGACAGCGCTCCGGTCACACGGAGCCGCCACTGGGAGACGCGGGATATGTCACGACCCAAGAGGGCCTTCCTCTTGGGAGGGCGAGTGGGGATGTTTGTGGTGCTGGGCATGGGATCGGTGGGTCTGGGCAGCCGTGGGCTCGCTGCGGTAATCGGCGAATCGTACAGCACTGACTCGGCTGGATATGTCGCGGGCCAACTGCTGGTCGGCTGGCGCGCCGGGACACCGGCAGCCGCGAAGGCCAGCGCGCACCAGGCCATTGGGGCGCAGGTGTACCGGACCATCACCGCGCTGAACATCCAAGAGGTGTCTGTGCCGTCCTCGGTGTCCGTGGCCGCCGCGCAACGGTATTACGCCGGGGTGGCTGGTGTCCGGTACGCAGAACCCGACTTCCTCGTGGCGGCGTATCAGGAGCCGAACGATCCCCTCTACCCGCAGCAGTGGGCGCTCCCGACGATGCATGCTTCGGCTGCGTGGGATGTCACCGCCGGGCGCAGCGATGTGATCGTCGCCATCGTGGACACCGGCATTGACCCGACCCACATCGAGTTCGCCGGCCGCATCGTGCCGGGATGGAGTTTCGTGTGCAGCGGCCCCGTGAGCGGCGCCGCCGCCCCCCAGAGCCAGGGGGGCGGCGGGAAGAGCAGCGGCACCCCGGTTGAGTGCCTGGGCAGCGACAACACCTGGGATGACTACGGTCACGGGACACATGTCGCGGGGATCGCTGCTGCGGCAATGAACAACTATGCCGGCGTCGCGGGTGTGGCGCCGGCGGTCTCGTTGTTGCCGGTGAAGGTGCTCGATGCCACCGGGTCTGGCACGGTGTCGGCCGTGGCGCAAGGGATCGTGTATGCCGCCGACCACGGCGCCCGCGTCATCAACTTGAGTCTCGGCGGCGTCATCGTCAGTTCGACACTGTGGGATGCCTGTCAGTATGCGCACAGCCGCGGCGTCTTCATCGCCGCAGCCAGCGGCAACGATGCCGGGTTCATCGGCACACCCGCCTGGTATCCGACCACGATCGCGGTGGGCGCCAGCACGCCGACCGATACCCGCGCCTCCTTCTCGAATTACGGACTGGCGCTCGACCTGGTCGCGCCGGGAACCGACATCCTCTCCACGCTGCCCACCTACCCCGTCACGCTCACCGGCTGGGGCTTCAGTCTCAATTACGGTCGGCTGTCCGGCACCTCGATGGCGACGCCGGAAGTGGCGGGCATCGCCGCGCTCTGTTTGTCGGTCAACCCAACGCTCGGGCCCGAAGATCTGCGCAACCTGCTGCAGCGGACCGCCACCGACCTGGGCGAGACGGGCTTCGACGCGTTCACCGGCGCCGGACGCGTGGACGCTGCCGCCGCGGTGCAAGTAGCGGCGCATCCCAGCCCGCCCGATACCACTCCGCCGTCCGTGGCCATCTCGGCGCCCAGCGACGGCGCCACCGCGACCGGCAGCCTGCCGGCTGCCATGACGGTCGCCGATGACCGCGGCATCCGCCGCAAGGATTTCCTCGTGGACGGCGTGTTGCAATCGGAGGCGGCGCTGCGCTGGTGGTGGCACACCGGCGAATACGCCAACGGGCTACATACGCTCACGGCCCGTGCCGCCGACTACGCGGACAACAGCAGCGACGCCGCTGCGACCGTCTGGGTGAACAACACCTGGTATGCCGAGACCTTCTTCGGCACGACCGGCCGCGGCTACACGGTCTTCCCCTTTACTCTGCACATTCGCGGCCGCTGCCAAGTGCGGTTGGAGTGGGCCGGCGGCGCCAAACTGGGAGTGCTCATCAAGTCCGGCGGCTGGATCTACGCCGACGCGCTCGGGCGCTCCCCGCTCATCATCGACACGGTGCTATGGGACGGGGATTACACCGCCAACATCTACAGCGCCAGCGGCCGGGCCGACTTTACCCTGACCGTCGTGCACCCGTAGCCGGCCCACGAATCACTGGGGCCGCCTTCCCGGCGGCGCCAGGGTGTTGTCGGTCATTGTGAAGCGGCGTTACTGTTCGGTGATGGTCGTCGTCTTCTCGATCGTCTTCGACTTCGACGCCGAATGACAGCCGTTGCTGTCGGTGGCGACGACCGAAATCGTCCGCGTCCCGCACAACTCACTGCTCGGGAAGCAGAACTGGAAGGTCGAAGTGGTCTTGCCGACCTGCGTCACGCCGTCCACTTTCCAGACATAAGTGAAGGGCCCCACGCCTCCGGTCGGCGACGCAGTGAAGTCCACGCAGTTGACGCACGAGACCGGCGCGTTCGAGGACAGGGACAGTCCAATAGCCGCCGGGACCGTCACCTGACACTCGGCCGTCGTGCCGCAATCGCTGAACTCCGCGTCTTCCACGCCGAAGGAGACCGAGTGCGTGCCGACCGCCACCGGGCCGGAGCATTCGAAGATGACTTCATCGCCCGAGCCCGGCGTGCCGCTGTCGCACGACCAGTCCGTCGGCGGCGTGATGTTGTAAGTGCCGCTGGGGCCGCCGCTGGCGGTCACATGGACGGTCACCGTCGCGGTGTTGGTGCCCGGGTCGGTGCAGGCGATGTCGGTGACTTCGCACTTCGCCTCGGCATTGCCGAAGGAGTAACTGACCGGGCCCGCCAGGTCCTTGAGGTCACTGGCGAAGGAGTGTGAGGGCCGGGTCAGCGCGGTCACGAAGCGCGTCAGGCCGCACTGCTGCCCGTCCAAACTCAACTCGTGCAAGTCGATCGCCAGTTCGTAGAGGTTCGCCGTGTCGAGTTGCGGCGTCGCGTTCGGATTCGACAGGTTGATGTTGGGCGACCCGGGTTTCATGTAGACGCCGTTGCCGGTGATGATGCCCCAGGGCGGCGCCGGCGTCGGCACCTGATTGACCGAGAGTGCCGGGATGACCGCGGCGTTGATGGTGCCGAGGCCGCTGCAACTGGCGGCGCCGACCGTCCGGTGCGCTACCAGCGTGAAGCCGATCGCCAGGAAGTTGGTGAGACCGCAGTCGCTGCCTTGCGCCACCTTGAGCGTGCCGACATTCAAGTTCTGGTCGACGCCCGTGTAGCGGAAGACATAGGCCTCGTAGTTCGCCGGCGCGCTGCCGCCGGGGAAGGTGGTGACGATGGCCAAGTCGCCGAAGGTAAAGGGCAGGATGAGAGCTCCGCCGCTGTTAATGGTCGGCTGGCCGTCGTTGAAGAACATCATCCACATCGAGTCGCCGTTGTTGGCCCGGCGCTCTTCGCCGATGTAGAGATACCGGACATTGTTGGAAATGTAGAGCTGGGTGATGTCCTGCTTCGCCAGGACCGGGCTGGTCACAATCTTGCCGCTCGCGCCGATCTGGTCGTCGCTGCCGGGACTAGCGGTGTTGTAGTCGCCCAGACGGTGCAGCCCGAGCGTGGCCTGCGTCCCGTTGAAGGACGGGCTGAGGAAGTTGGCGGCCGTCAGGCCGGCGGTGTTGCCCGGGTCGAAGAAGTGGGCCCAGTCAATGTAGGTGGACCCGCCGGGCCCCGCCGGGAACGCGCTGGCGCCCAGGTTGACATACTCGTCGGCGCCGGCGGCGACCTGCGAGGTGTCATCAATGTTGATGAACCGCGGGTCAAACCCTTGCAGCCCGCCGCCGGACGACGAACCGGGCTGCATGCCGACAATCAAAAAGAGACCGAAAGTGACGGCCGCCAGAATCAGGGGCCGGGTGCGGCGCGCGCTCGCCGCCCATCGTGGGTGCGTCATCGCTGCTTCGCCTCCATGGCAGAAAATGAAGTGATGAATGACCGGCCAAACGCTCGATCTCGTCCGGCCAAAACCAATCCATCCGGGTGGGATCGCCTCAGTCGGCCCCGGCTTGAGGACAGACAGACGAACGCGCCCACTCGCCGCGCGTCCATCGCACGTCGGGCGTCGCTTGCTATTCTCCTCACTCGCCTCCCCCAGGGCACCGATTCGGTGCGATCACAGTCCCCTCACCTGGGAGTGCCGGCTGCCCAATGGGCCGGGCCGCCGAACCGCCTACCGCCATGCTCTCCCACCACGCCGGCTCCTCCTGGGAACCGGTTGCTTGTATGTTAGCCGGGCAAGGGCTCCGCCCCTGCCCCCCGTGCCGACCGAATGTGGTTTTTCTGTGAAAGCGTCCGAATCGGCAGTATGCCTTCTCGTTTCTTACATTTCCTTGTCCGGGTTTCTTCGGTCACCGGGCCGAGCGCCGCCGGGATGCCAAAACACCGGAGGCCCGGTGGTCCCGGGCCTCCGCAAGCGTGATCAGGTTGTGTTTCGGGCTACTGCGGCGGGCGAGTGCCCGTCGGCTGTCCTTCGCGCCCGACCTGGCCGTTCTTCGGCTTGTTGCCGTTCCAGCCGATGTTACAGCCGAGGTTGTTGGCAGCGTCGAGCGTGTTGTGCAGCGACATAAACGCCGCCGAACTGCCGTTCGTCACGGCCGCCGTCCACATCGCGCTCAATTGCGACGGAGTGAACGGATAGGCGAGCCCGAACGACGAGTTCAGGTAGGCCGCGATCAGGTCGCGAGCGGCCTTACGCACCGGGTTGGGCCCGCCGCCGGTGCAGACAATATCGGCCATCGTCTTGCCGTTGAGGAAGGCGTGCGGCGTGAAGAAAGTGTTGAACAGCCGCGTCTGGATGAACGGCGGGTTGCCGGCGCCGCCGACGGCCGTCCACTCCGGGTCGGGCGAGGTGTTCCAGATGTACTTTCCGACCCCGCCGCACCAGAAGCCGGGCGTGCAGCCCTGTCCGCCGCCGGGGCAGTTCACATGGACGGTGGCGGAGTCCGAGTTGTCCTGGGCGTCAAGCGCGGATTCGTTGGTCGCCGTGACATGGGCGGTGTTCACGATGTCGCCGCAGTCGGTCGGACTGCTGGTCGGCCGGCAGACGGTGACATGGTAAGTGGCGCCCGACGCCATGGTGCCAATGCTGCAAGTGAGAATGTTGCCGCCGGAAATGTTGCAGGCGGACGCGTCTTGGGAACTGATCGACCAGCCGGTGCCGGGCAGCGTGTCAGTGAGGATGACGCCTGTCGCCGTGCCGGCGCCGTCATTGCTGACGGTCATCGAGAAGCAGGCGTTGGCCGGCGCGGTAATCGGCGTCGTCACCGGGTTCTTGTCCACATGGACATCGGGACAGTTAACCACGATGCTGGCGCTGTCGGTGTTGTCATTCTGGTCGGCCTGCGGCTCGTTCGTCGCGCTGACCGTCGCCGTATTCTCCAGCGTGCCGCAGTTGGCCGCGGTCGTCGTCTTGCAGACCGTCACCGAGTAGGTGGCGCCGGAGGCCAGCGTCCCGATGTTGCAGGACAAGGCATTGCCTCCGGAAATGTTGCACGCAGCAGCGGTCTGAGAGTCGATGGCCCACCCGGTGCCGGGCAGTGTGTCATTCAGCATGACACCCGTGGCCGTCCCGTCGCCGTCATTGCTGACAACCATGGTGAAGCAGGCCTGACCTCCGGCGTTGATCGGCGTGTGCGCGGCGGTCTTATCGACATGGACATCGGGACACTCCACCACGATGGTGGCGTCATCCGTGTTGTCCTGGGCGTCGGCTTCACTCTCGTTCGACGCGGACACCGATGCGGTGTTCTCCAGGTTGCCGCAGTCCGCCGAAGTCGTGTCGCGGCAGACCTTGACGGTGTAAGTCGCCTGCGGGGCCAGCGTGCCGATGTCACAGTGCAGCAGATTGCCGCCGGTGATGTTGCAGGCCGAGCCGTCCTGCGAGTCGATGCTCCACCCGGAACCGGGCAGCGTGTCATCCAAGGCCACATCGTACGCAGTCCCGGGACCGGCGTTGCTCACCACCATCGAGAAGCAGGCCTGGTCGCCGGCAGTGATCGGCGCCTTGTCGGCGGTCTTGTCGACATGGACATCCGGGCAGTTGACGATGATCGTGGCGGAGTCGGAGTTATCCGACTGGTCTTCCGTCGGCTCGTTGCTCGCTTCGACCGTGGCCGTGTTGGGCAGTTCGCCGCAGTCCTCCGCGGTCGTCGTCTTGCAGACCATCAGCGTGTAGGTGCCACCGGACGCCAGGTCGCCAATGTCGCACTCGAGCGAGTCGTCGCTCCCCGGCGTGATGTTGCACGCCGAGCCGTCCTGCGAATCGATGCTCCAGCCGGTGCCGGGCAGCGTGTCGGTCAGTTTGACATCGTGCGCGGTGCCGGCGCCGTCATTGCTCACTTTGATGGTGAAGCAGGCCTTATCGCCCGCGTTGATCGGCGTGTCGTCGGCGGTCTTGTCGACATGGACATCGGCGCAGTTCACCACGATGGTGGCATCGTCCGTGTTGTCCACCTGGTTGCCGGCCGGCTCGTTGATCGCGGAGACATGGGCCTCGTTGAACATCTCGCCACAGTCCGTGTCGGGGTCGGTCTCCCGCTCCACCGTTACTTGCAGCGAACCGCCCGAGGCGAGACTAGCCGTGGTGCATTCGAGCAGGTCATTGGCAGCCGGCGTGATGTTGCAGGTCCAGCCGGCGTCGGCGAAGGTGATGCCCCAGCCGGTGCCGGGCAGCGTGTCGGTCATGTCCACGTTCGTGGCAGTGCCGGCGCCGTCGTTGGTCACCGTGATGGTGAACGAGGCGGTGTCGCCGCCGTCAATCGGCGTCGCGTTCGCGTCCTTCTTGATGTGGACATCCGGACACTGGACATTGATCGAAGCACTGTCCTCGTTGTCCTGGGCGTCCGCTTCGGACTCATTGGAGGCCGCGACGGTGGCGGTGTTGTCCAACTGGCCGCAGTCCTCCGGCGCCGTCGTCTTGCAGACCGTCACGGAATAGGTGGCGCCCGAGGTCAGGTTTCCGATGTCGCAATGCAGGAGATTGCCGCCCGTGATGTTGCAGGCGGACCCGTCCTGGGCACTGATGTTCCAGCCGGAACCGGGCAGGGTGTCATCCAAAGTGACATCGAACGCGTCCCCGGGGCCGGCATTGCTGACGACCATCGTGAAACAGGCGTCCTCGCCGGCGTTCACCGGCGAGTTGTCGGCGGTCTTGTCGACATGGACATCCGGGCAGTTGACGGTGATGGTGGCGCTGTCGGAGTCGTCGCTTTGGTCGGCCTGCGGCTCGTTGTCCGCCGAGACGGTGGCGGTGTTCTCCAGATCGCCGCAGTCTTCCGGCGTGGTCGTCCGGCACACCGTGACCTTGTAGGTGGCGCCCGATGCCAGGTCGCCGATATCGCAGTCGAGCGAATCGTTGGCCCCGGTTGTGATGTTGCACGCGGAGCCGTCCTGTGAGTCGATGCTCCAGCCCGTACCCGGCAGGGTGTCGGTGAGTTTGACGCCGGTGGCCTTCCCCGCCCCGTCGTTGCTCACGGTGATACTAAAGCAGGCCTTCTCGCCGGCGCTGATCGGCGATTCGACGGCATCCTTGGCGACATGGACGTCGGGACAGTCGACCGTGATGGTGGCGCTGTCCTCATTGTCCGACTGGTCGGCGGTCGGCTCGTTGCTGGCCGAGACCGTGGCGGTGTTTTCCAGATCGCCGCAGTCTTCCGGCGTGGTCTTGCGACAGACCTTGACGGTGTAGGTCCCGCCGGAGGTCAGTGTGCCGATGCTGCAGTCCAATTGGTCATTGGCGCCGGGCGTGATGTTGCACGCCGAGCCGTCCTGCGAGTCGATGCTCCATCCGGTGCCGGGCAGCGTGTCGTGCAGTTCGACATCGAACGCCGTGCCGACACCGTCATTGCTCGCCATGATGGTGAAGCATGCCTGGTCGCCCGCGTCCACCGGCGATTCGTCGGCTGTCTTGTCGACATGGACATCGGGGCAGTTGACCGTGATGCTGGCGCTGTCCTCGTTGTCCTGTTGGTCCGCGGTTGGTTCGTTGCTGGCCGAGACCGTAGCGGTGTTGTTCAATTCGCCACAGTCCTCCGCGGTCGTGTCGCGGCAGACGGTCACCGAATAGGTCGCCTGCGGCGCCAAGGTGCCGACATCACAGTGGAGGATGTTGCCACCGGTGATGTTGCAGGCGGAGCCGTCCTGCGAGTCGATGCTCCACCCGGAGCCGGGCAGCGTGTCGTCGATGGCCACATCAAAGGCATCACCGGGGCCGGCGTTGCTGGCCACAACCGTGAAGCAGGCCTTTTCGCTGGCGTTGATCGGCGACTCGCCGGCACTCTTATCGACATGGACATCGGGGCACAGCACAGTGATGCTGGCGCTGTCCTCGTTGTCCTGCTGGTCGGCGGTCGGCTCGTTCGACGCCGAAACCGTGGCCGTGTTGTTCAGCTCACCGCAGTCCTCGGCGGTCGTGTCGCGGCAGACGGTCACCGAATAGGTCGCCTGCGGCGCCAAGGTGCCGACATCGCAGTGCAGGATGTTGCCGCCGGTAATGTTGCAGGCGGAACCGTCCTGCGAGTCGATGCTCCACCCGGAGCCGGGCAGCGTGTCATCAATGGCGACATCAAACGCGTCGCCCGGGCCGGCGTTGCTGGCCACGATGGTGAAGCACGCCTGCTCGCCGGCGCTGATTTCGCCGTCCACCGCGCTCTTGTCGACATGGACATCGGGACAGTTGACGGTGATGTTGGCGCTGTCCTCGTTGTCCTGTGCGTCTTGCTCGCTCTCGTTTGAGGCGGAGACCTTCGCGGTGTTCTCGAGGGTGCCGCAGTCCTCGGCGGTCGTGTCGCGGCAGACGGTCACCGAGTAGGTGCCCTGCGGCGCCAGCGTGCCGACATCACAGTGCAGGATGTTGCCACCGGTGATGTTGCAGGCGGAGCCGTCCTGCGAGTCGATGCTCCACCCGGAGCCGGGCAGCGTGTCGTCGATGGCCACATCGAACGCATCACCGGGGCCGGCATTGCTGGCCACGATGGTGAAGCAGGCCTTCTCGCCGGCGCTGATTTCGCCGTCCACCGCGCTCTTGTCGACATGGACATCGGGGCAGTCCACCGTGATGCTGGCGCTGTCCTCGTTGTCCTGCTGGTCGGCGGTCGGCTCATTGGCCGCCGAGACGGTGGCGGTGTTGTCGAGTTCCCCGCAGTCCTCGGCCGTCGTGTCGCGGCAGACGGTCACCGAATAGGTCCCCAGCGGTGCCAGCGTGCCGACATCGCAATGCAGGAGGTTGCCGCCGGTGATGTTGCAGGCGGTCGCGTCCTGGGCGGTGATGCTCCACCCGGAGCCGGGCAGCGTGTCATCGATTTCGACAACAAAGGCGTCGCCCGGTCCGGCGTTGCTGGCCACGATGGTGAAGCAGGCCTGCTCGCCGGCGCTGATTTCGCCGTCCACCGCGCTCTTGTCCACATGGACATCGGGGCAATTGACGGTGATGGAAGCGCCGTCGGAGTTCGAGAACTGGTCCGGGTCTTCGATGTTGTCGCTGGTGACCGAAGCCGAGTTTTCGAGCGTCCCGCAGTCTGCGGGCGTCGTCTCGCGGCAGACCTGGACATGATCGGTCTGCTTGCCGCCGGTCTGGTTGCCGGTGAATTCGGCGGCGGTGCATTCCAGCAGGTCGTTGGCGCCCGCGGTAATGTTGCAGTTCCAACCGGCCGAATTGTTGTTGATGAACCAGCCGGTGCCGGGCAGGGTGTCGGTCATGTCCACATTCTTGGCCGACCCCTCCCCCTCGTTGGTGACGGTGATGGTGAAGCAGGCCTCGTCGACTCCGTTCGGCCCAGCGCTGATCGGGCTGGTCTTGGCGTCCTTCACCAAGTGCAGGTCGGGGTGGATGATGTCGGTCGTAATGTTGTTGTTGGCGCTGGCGGTGTCATCATTGTCGCCGGTGTGCGCGGTACCGGTCGCGGACGCCGCGGCCATCACGGCGTCGTTTACATCTTCGTGCGCGTGATTGATGACATAGTCGAGCGTGGGCTCGTCGGTGCCGGTGAAGGTCACCGAATCGTTCGGCTCGAGGAGCGCCACCACCGGCAGCGCCACGGGAGCGCCGCCCCCGGGCGGCGTGAAGAAAGACGAAATCCCGGAAATGTCGCACGGATGGGAATTCCCGACTTTCGGCGGCACTTGCATGGTCACCGAGTAATGAATCGTGTCTCCGTCCTGGTAGATCTGCGACGGGCGCGACAGCGCGAAGACGAGCACATTCGTGTTGCACCCGGGTGGCGAGCGGTGCGCTGCGGCGTCCGGCACGAACTGCCAAGCCGCGACGCCAAACAGGGCGGCGAGGACCGCCGCCTTCGCCCAGCGACTGCGCAAACCAATCTGGAAGTGTGTCATTACCCTCTCCCCCAATCGCGCCGATCAGGCAGCGGGCCGCCGATCCAACGGTTCAGGTTGAGGGGCTGGACGACCCCCGTGCCGGCCACGAAAGCCACTGAACGGTCGACGGTGCGCTCGGCAAACGGCAACGCGCTGACCATGCGCACGCGCAAGGCAGGCTCGGCAGTGATCGACGCACCCCGCGGCCCAGCGCCCAGGAGGCTGGCTATGGTGCGCACGATGTCGGTGGAGAGCGTGTGGTGCGCTTCGACAGCGCCATCCTGCGGGCCGGTTTGGGCAAGCCCGGTGGCCGTTACGGCGGCGACCACGGTCGTGATCGCAGTGCTGCCTTTCCCTTGCAGCCCCACCGTGTAGTTCAGCCCCTCGATGGCGTCGCCAGTGAAGTCTACCGACTGCCCCGGGTCGAGCGCCGCAATCGTCGTCAACACCACGACGCCGCCGTCCGGGCGCGTAAAGACCGCTTGAATGTTGGTGACTTGGCATGGTTGCCAGGCGCCAACCGCCGCAGGAATGGCCACCGTCACCGAATAGGCAATGGTGCTGCCGTCGGTATAGGTGAGCGTGCTGTCGCGCGAGATCGCGAGCAGCAGAGCATTGCCGGTGCAGCCGGCGGGCGACTGATGGGCGTCGCTGCGCGGTGCGCCGCCAAGTAGCACGGCGCCGAGCAGCGTGATGCCAGCGGCCACTCGCGGCCACCGGAGCCAACAACTCCGAGGCGAAATGTGCATTTCCCTCTCCTGGGCGGTGCCTATGAAGTGACCGCTCCGGCGCTGCTCAACACAGCGCCGCGGTCACGGCTGCCCGAGAGGGGCTTCCCTCGCGCCGCCCACCGGCGACGCGTCCCACAGCAGAGACAAGGAATGAATGAAGTGCATCGCCACTGACCACTCCCCGTCTCGGGTACTGCTTGCTTGCCTGTACGGCGTTATACACGGGGACTCCTGCTACCGCCTATGGCGATTGGTGGTTTTTCCGTGAACATTTCGGTCTAAGCGTCCAAGCGACCCTGCTCGTTTCATTCCGGCGTTTACTTTCCTGATCACAACCGTACGCGAAAGTCACCATAAATTTCTTGGGCCGGTGGTTACGAAATAGGACGGAGGCCCGGTCGCCCGGGCCTCCGTTGTCGGTCAGAGTCAGGTCGTGCAGGTGCCGCCTAGCGGCTGCCCGTCGGCCCCGTCCGGCCCAGCTGCCCATTGATGCTGTGGGGCTGCTGGCCGATATTGCAGCCCAGGTTGTTCGCGGCGTCCCACTGAATGTGGAGCGCCATGAACGCCGCAGGACTGCCGTCCGCCACGGCCGCCGCCCACGCCGCGCTCAACTGGGCGGGCGTGAACGGATAGGCCAGCCCGAACGAGGAGTTCAGGTAGGCCGCGATCAGGTCGCGGGCCGCCTTGCGCACCGGGTTCGGACCGCCGCCCGTGCAGACAATGTCGGCCATCGTCTTGCCGTTCAGGAACGAATGAGCGGCAAAGAACGAGTTGAACAGCGTCGTCTGGATGAACGGCGGGTTACCCACGCCGCCCGCGGAAGTCCACTGCGCGTCGGGCGAGGTGTTCCAGAGGTACTTGCCGACGCCGCCGCACCAGAAGCCGGGCGTACAACCCGCGCCGCCGGGGCATGCGACATCAATGGATGCGGAGTCGGAGTTGTCGCTCTGGTCGGCCGTCGGCTCGTTGTCCGCGGCGACGGTGGCGGTGTTGTTCAGCGTGCCACAGTCGCCGGGGTTGACGGTCGTGCGGCAGACGGTGACATGGTAAGTGTCGCCGGAGGCCATGTCGCCGATGTCGCAGTGCAAGGTGTCATTGGCGGCCGTCGTGATGTTACACGCCGAGCCGTCTTCAGCCGTGATCGACCAGCCGGTGCCGGGCAGGGTGTCGTCGAGCGTGACATTCGTCGCCGTGCCGGCGCCGTCATTGCTGACGGTCATGGAGAAGCAGGCCTGGTCGCCGGCGGTAATGGTGCTGTCGACGGCGTCCTTGACCACATGGACATCGGCACAGTTCACGACGATGGTGGCACTGTCTTCGTTGTCGTTCTGGTCGGCCTGCGGCTCATTCTCCGCGGCCACCGTGGCGGTGTTGGGGATTTCGCCACAGTCGTCTGGCGTGGTCGTCCGGCAAACGGTCACCGAGTAGGTGCCGCCCGCGCCGAGCGTCCCGACATCGCAGTGCAACGAGTCGTTGGCGCCGGGCGTGATGTTGCACGCCGTGCCGTCCTGGCTGTCGATGGACCAGCCGGTGCCGGGCAGGGTGTCGTCAATCGTCACCAGCAGCGCATCGCCGATGCCGTCGTTGCTCGCCTCGATGGTAAAGCAGGCGTCCTCGCCGGCGTTGATCGGCGAGTTGTCCGCGGACTTGTCGATATGGACATCCGGCGGGCAGTTCACGACGATCTCGGCGCTGTCCGAGTTGTCCTGCTGGTCGGTCGTGCTCTCGTTCGACGCGGAGACATCGGCCTGGTTGGGCAGCGTGCCACAGTCGTCGGTCGTCGTGGTGCGACAGACCTTGACAGTGTAGGTGCCCAGCGGGGCCAAGTCGCCGATGTCGCAGTGCAGGATGTTGCCGCCGCTGATGTTACAGGCGGCGCCGTCCTGCGAGTCGATCGCCCAGCCGGTGCCGGGCAACGTGTCATCCAACTCGACATCGTGCGCGGTGCCGGGGCCGGCGTTGCTCACGACCATCGTGAAGCAGGCCTCGTCACCCGCCGTAATGGGCGAGTTGTCGGCGGTCTTGTCGACATGGACATCCGGACAGTCGACCAGGATGGCGGCGCCATCGGAGTTCGAGAAGTCGTCCGGGTCCTCGACGAGGTCGTTGTCGACACTCGCCGAGTTCTCCAGCACGCCGCAGTCCTCGGCGGTCGTGGTGCGGCAGACCTTGACGAACACTTCCTGTTTGCCGCCGGTGAGTGAGCCGGTGAGTTCGGCGGCGGTGCATTCCAGCATATTGCCGCCGGTGATGTTGCAGGTCCAGGTGGCGCTCGAGCTGTCGATAGACCAACCGGTGCCGGGCAGCGTGTCGGTCATATCCACATTCTTGGCTGACCCTTCCCCCTCGTTGGTGACGGTGATGGTGAAGCAGGCCTGGTCGCCGGCGCTGATCTCACCATCCTCTGCTTCCTTCACCAGGTGCAGATCGGGGTGAATGACCGTGGTGGTGATGTCGTTGTCGGCGTGCGCGGCGTTGTTGTTGGTGCTGGTGTGCGCCGTCCCGTCCGCCGTCGCCGCTCCCGTCACTTCGTTGCTGACATTCTCATCGCCATGGGCAATGACATAGTCCAGCACCGCGTTGTCGGCGACGGTGAAGGTGGTCGTGTCGCCTGGGTTGAGCGTGGTGATGCCCGGCAGCGCGGTCGGTCCGACCGCCCCCGGCGGATCGAAGGACGAAGTGACGCCGGTGATCTGGCAGGGCTTGAACCCGCCCGACGCCGACGGCACCGCCAGGATAACCGAATAGTGAATGGTGTCGCCGTCCTGGTAAAGAATCGCCGGACGGGAAACCGCCAGAACCAGGATGTTGGTATTACAGTCTGACGGGTTCTGGTGCGCGGTGGCGCGCTGACCGACCAGCGCGGCGGCCCCGAACAGGCCCGCCACCACCGCGGTCTTTGCCCACCTATGCATCGCGTGCTTGCCTCTCATTCCCTCTCTCCTAGTGGATTGGAATAGTGATGTCGCTCCGCCTCAACGCCCAGACACAGCACCGCTTTGCGGTGCCGTGCCCTGTCAGACGGCCGAGTCGCGCCCGCCCCACCGCGCGCGCATCCGGACGCCTGCTGCTCCCCATCATACAAGGTTGCGGTCTCCATTGCGTCAACCGCTTGCTTGATGATGCGATACGACAATACGGGATGAAGTCCTTCCCCGCAAGGACTACGATTATGAAAATTGTGTGAAGACTCTCCGGCCCACTTCGCGCGCCCGGTCACAATCTCGTTACGGCATCCGCACGCGTACATTCGCTTACGCAGTTTTACATTTTTGGCGAGAGAAAAACTGTGTGAAACTTGCCGCGATTTGTGGGCGTCCAATGAGCGGTAGGACGAACGGAGGCCGGCTATGGGCGGCAGACTGTGCGTGTTCCTTTCTATTGCAGCAGTCATTGGGGTTGGTGCGGCGCCCGCGCGGGCTGGCGAACTGTCGGCCGGCAACCCGCTTCGCGCCTACCTCTCGAAAGCCGTCGTGGGCAGTCCGGTCCACTACCAGGGGCTGTGGGTCTTTCCGGTCACGCTCGAAGGACAGCCACATTACGCCCCGCTGACGATGGACGCCGCCCGCGATCGGGGCTGGCTCCACTTCCGGGAACTCGATGAGCCCCAAGTCAATACCGTCATCATCATCAACATCGGAGGCCAAGACATCTTTCTGATGGGCGGCGAAGTCATCAAGGGCGCGCAACAGGACCGCATCATCCAGCGCTCGATGTTGGTGCCGCCCGGTGCCGTACTCACCACCACCGTCTTTTGCGTCGAGCCGCACCGGTGGACGGGTGGCCGGGAGTTCGAGAGCGCCAAGCAGGTGGCGGCGCCCGCGGTGCGATCCGCCGCGCAAGGCGCGCCCGACCAGGGCGCGGTGTGGGAGGCGGTCGGCAAAGTGCGTGAGGGCATCGACTCGCAATACCGCGGCAGCAGTTTGCTCGAAGCGCAATCGTCCGCGGCCGCGGCGGAGCGCGCTCGCGGGTTCCTCGAACAACTGCGCAAGACGCCGCTGCCCGACGAGACGCGCGGTGTGCTGGTCTTCTTCGGACAACTGCCGGTGGCCGCCGACCTCTTCGCCAGCCCGGAACTCTTCCAGGCGCTGTGGCCGAAATTGCGGGACTCCTATTTGATGACCGTTTTCGGCGGCAAGCCGTCGCTCAAGTCCCCCACTTCCGCCGACGCGTTCCTCTTTCTCCAAGCCGCAAGGGCATGCACGGCGACGGCGCACGACACCCCCGGCGCCGGCCGCCTATTCGACCTCTCCGGCCCGATGATCGGGTCGGCGCTGTTGTTCGACTACGAATCGCCGATCCGCCGCCCCGGCGTCGGCGGAGCAGTAGAAGTGCTGGTGCACGCCGAACTCTTCCCTCGCCATGCCAAGGGGGATTCTCGCTAGACCGGCGCTCGTCGCCCTCGTCCTGCTGACGCTGTCCGCGACGCCCGCGCCGCCGATCGTCCCCCGCGCCGTCGCGCTGGCCGCCGGCGGGCTGGCGCGCGTCGTGGACGCCGAGGGCGTCACCGTCGCGCTCGCCTACCCGGTGTCGAACGCGCAGTACCTCTCGGCGGCGGCGCCGGTCGAGACGGCGGGCGCGATGCGCCTAGCGTTTCGCAACGGCGAAACGGTCCCGGTCACTCGGCAGATCCCCGATGTGCCGACCGGCCTCGTGCTGCTGGTTGTCGCCGGTCATCCCGGCACGATGTCCTCGATCGCCTCTGCAGAGCGCCCGCTCTTTGGGAGGCGCTTGTATGCGCCGCAGGTCAGCGGGGCGCGGTGGGCGTGGGCCGTCGGCTGGGCGTGGAGCGTGAAGGACGACTGGCTACGCACCGACCACGAACCGGCCCTCCTCTATCCGGGCACGCCGCTCTTCACTGCCGACGGACGACTGGCCGGCGTCGCGCTCTTTCGCGGCGAGCCGGAAGACCCGATTTCCGAAGAGGACGGGATGCTGATGATCGGCCCGACCGGGCCAGTGACGGTCGCCGTCGGGCCGGAGGGATTGCAAACCGCGCTGGCGCGGCTGCAGGCATCCATTCAGTAGCGGACTCCCTGTTCGGCCCTCACCCGCCCTGGCTTCGCTCAGTCACCCTCTCCCGATTGGGAGAGGGACAACGCATCTGCCCATCCGTAATCGATTGCACAAGGAACATGCAGCCTTCCCTCTCCCTTCGGGAGAGGGTGGCCGAAGGCCGGGTGAGCGCTACTTCATGCACGATCCCGAAGCAGGCCGCGGCAGTGCGAAGTCGAACCCTGAATCCAAGGAGGCGGCCATGAACCACTGTCACTCATGCGGTGCGCCACTCGACGACAAGATGAAGGGCGTCGCCGAGGTGTATTGCCGGTACTGCGCGGACGACAAGGGCAAACTGCTGCCGCGGGCGCAGGTGCAAGCCGGGGTGTCGGGCTGGCTGAAGTCGTGGCAGCCCGGGCTCACGGAAGAGCAGGCCGACCTGCGCGCCGCGCACTATATGTCGGCGATGCCCGCCTGGGCGGAGGAGTAGCCCCCGCCCTCCGTTTCTCCTACAGCCCGTATTCCTCGTAATTGCCCGGGGCGATCGCGTTCCATGCCTGGAACGCCAGCCCGGCGGCGATGCAGACGGGCAGCAAGACGGCGAGCGCCCGCACCAGTGCCACGCGCCCGGCCGGCCCGCGCGACAACGGGCCGCGCGTGGTGAGCGCGGCGAGTACAGGCGCGACGGCCAGCAGCGCGATCTGCACCAGCGACACGCTGGCGAAGAGATGCCCGCTCAGCCACAGCCCCGGGAGCAACAGCGCCAGCACCGGCACGGCGCCACGCGCCAGCACGCCGCGCCTGCGAAACAGCAGCGACACCACCCACGCCGCGCCGAGGCCGGCGGTTAGCGCGCCCGCTGACTGACCGTCCCGGGCGCTGTGCCCGAACACCAACACGCCCGCACCAGCGCTGCCGATGACCAGCAGCCAGAACGCCGTCGCCGGTCCGGGCGCTTTGCGCGTCCAGATGTCGAGCGCCCACCAGAGCAGCGCAATGCCGATGGTGGCGGCGGCAATCCACGCGACGGTATGCCCGGGCGTCCAGGTGTGCTGCGCCAGCGGGCGCACCAGTAGCGCCACCAGCGCGCCGCTCACGGCCACCCGCTTCACCCACGCCGCGGCGCGCGGCATTTCCCACACCGCGGCCAGCAGACCCAGCAGCCCGGCGACCGGCGCGGCATAGACGAGCCAGTCCGTCGAGTCGGTGGGCGGGAAGGATGGCCAGCGCCACCCTGTTGAGGAAAGACGCCCGAGGAGAAACGCGGCGGGCAACGCGATGGCGCCGCCCCAGGCGCCCGGCATTGCGCGTCCGCGGGCGCTGCGTGCGAGGGCGAACACCACCGCCGCCACCATCGCGGGCAGGAAGACGCCCAGCGCGAGCACGGTGCGAATCGGCACCGTCGTCAGGCCTCAGCCGCGCGGAGAGCGCAACCGATCATCGCAGGTGCCGGTGCGGGTCGCTTACCGGCGCGCCTCGATGCTGACGGTCACGGTGACCTCGTCGCCGAGGCCGCGGTCGAGCATATAGGTGATGCCGTAGTCGCTGCGCTTGATGGTGAAGGTGGTCTCGAAGCCGACCAGTTGCCGGCCGCTCTGCGAAGTGAGCGCGCCGGTGCGCTTGACGCGCAGCATCACCGACTTCGTCACGCCGTGCAGGTTGAGGTCGCCGGTGACATCTACGGTGTCGGCCGACACCTTCTTCGCGCTCGTGCTCTTGAAAGTGATCTCGGGGAACTGCACGGCATTGAAGAACGAGGGGCTGCGCAGGTCGTCATCGCGCTTCGTGTTCTTCGAGTCGACGCTGGCGGTCTCGATGGTCAGTTGCACGGAGCCGGCGGCCGGCTTCGCCGCATCGTAGTCAATGGCGCCGGTGATATTGTTGAAGCGGCCATAGAAGTAAGAGACATCATTGTGGCGGATGCGGTAGATGACGCTCGAGTGAGTGGTGTCCAACTGATAGGGGCCGGTGCCGGGCGCGGTCGCAGGGCCACTAGGCCCGGTCGGCGCCGGCGCCGCCGGCGCGCGCTGCGGCAGCGCCAGCGTGATACCCAATCCCAGCAGCGCAACGAATCCAACGAGCATGAAGCGCGATTTCATGTGAGGTCCTTTCCCGAGGGGTTCCCTAGCGACAACGATTCGACGAGCGTCGGGGTTCCCCCGTTGCGACTACGACCCATTGCGCAACGGCACGCCGCTGCGGTCTGATGTTGCGCGACGCCGCTACTCCCCCGCCGTCTCGACGACCGCCGCCGCCATCTCCCGCCCCGGTGCGGTCGCACGTGAACGCGACCAGAGGATCACCACCACCGCTACGATGATGAGCGCTGCCGCCAGCAGCGAACGCGGCGTCAGCGCCTCGCCGGCGAACGCCCACCCCAGCAGCAGCGCCACCGCCGGGTTCACGAACGCATAGGTCGAGACCTGCACCGGCGTGGCGACGCGCAACATATAGATGTAGGCCGTGAACGCGAGCAGCGACCCGAACACCACCAAGAACGCGAACGACACCGCCGATTTGGCCGTGATTGCAGCGAGGTGCACGGCAGGCCATTCCCGCGCGACAGTCGCCACAATGAGCAGCAACGCGCCGCCGGCAATCATTTCCATCGCGGTCGCTTGCAACATCGACTTGGGCAGGGGCGCCCGCTGCGCATACACCGACCCGGCCGCCCACGAGAACGCGCACAGCATCAGCGCCGTCGCACCCCACAGGTCCACAGGCTTGCCGCCCGCCAGTTCGCCCGGACTGACCAGGAGCGCCACGCCGCCGAAGCCGACCACCAGCCCGACGACCGTCTGCAGCGCCGGCGCTTTGCCGCCCGGCCGCAGCCAATCGAACAGCGCCATCCAGAACGCCACGGTCGCCACGATCAGCGCCGTCAGCCCCGACGGCACCCGCCCGCCCGACTCCGCCCACACGACCGAGCCGTTGGCGACGGTGAGCAGCATCGCGCCGATGAGGAACGCCGAGCGCCAGTGCATCCGCTGCGGGGGCGGCGTCCCGCGGGCGCGCACGAGGGCATAGAGGATCAGCCCGGCGGTCAGGTGCCGCCCCGCCGCCATCACGAACGGCGGCACCGTCTCGACCGCAAAGCGGATGGCGAGATAGGTCGCGCCCCACACGACATACACGACCCCGAACGCCAGCGCCGTCAGCAGCGGGGACGGGCGGGGAGTGCTTGCGGATGACGGATGCGCGTTCATGCGGGCAGGGTACGGCGGCGACGCGGGGCATTCTATCCGAAACGCGCCGACAAACTGACCAAAGCAGGAAACAAGGAAACCAGGAAACGAGGGAACTGCGACTGCCGCGTTGCGCCCTCAGTGTTCAAGCACTCTTAGCGCGCGACGCGATGCGTCAGTGTCTCCCCCCTCACCGCCTCTTGGCAATACGCATAGAGCGCGTCGTAGACGATGAACTCTTTCGCCAACATCTCGTGGTCGTCACGCAGGCCGAGGCGGCGAAAGCCCTCGGCGACGGCCTCGAGGCCGGGCGCCTCGGGGCGGCCGTAGAGGTCGGCGGAGACATCGGCGCCGTGCACGATTTGCGCCAGCAGCAACACGGCGGGGTCCTCGATGCGGTACTTGCTCACGATGGCCTCGAAACTGCACTTGCCGTCGTGATGCCCCAGTTCGGCGTCCTTGACATCGAAGGGCGTGGCGCCCTCGCGGGCGGCGACCGCCGCCACTTGGTCGGAGGGGACAAACAGGAACTCCGCCTGTGGGTCCACGAACTTGCGAATCAGCCACGGGCACGCCACCCGGTCCACTTTCACGCGCTCACGCGTAATCCATTTCATCGTCGCTCTCCATTGGTTGAGTTCACAATGCCGTGACCGTCAGGTCGTCGAAGTGGCTCTGGGCGTCGGCCTTTGACCAGAGCCCGATCATCCCGCCGTCGGAGAAAGTCGTGTCGTCCACGGTCAGGAAGCGCTTCGCATCATAGAAACATTCGATGTGCGCGCCCTTCATCGTCACGCGCAGCGTGTGCCACCCGTCCGCGCGGCGCACCACCGCGCTCTGGAATTGCGTGCGGGCACCGCCCACTACTTTGTACACGCGGAAATTCTGCTCCAGTGGATTGAACCGGGCGATGTAGTAATTCTTGGCATCGCGCGCCCGCCAAACCAGCCCGCCGCCCTGATCGCTGTTGCCGGCCACGGCGCGCATCTTCACCGAGAGATCCAGGTCGGTGTAGTGCGTATCGGCGACCAGCGTCACATTGAATGCTTCGCCGGCGCTCTTCGCCACCTGCGCCAGGACATTCGGTTTTGATGGCGCGGTGTCGTCGGCGACGACATGCCACTCGCCCGCTTCATTGCGAAATCCCAAGGCGATGACGCCGACCTTGTCGCGGTCAAAATTCCAGACGCGCGGCGCCGGGGCCGAGCCGGACGCCGCAATGCTCACGACCCACAGAACGAGCACGAAGCTGGTTCTTCTCATTTCGTCCTCCCGCAGCAGGTAACTACGCCACCTTGACCCGTTTCTCCCCTCTCCCCCACACCGCGTACACCGCGCAGCCCAGCACGCCCACCGCGCAGGCAACATAGAATGGCAGCACGGGGCGATTGGCGTACAGCCACCCGCCCGCCAGCGCCGCCGGAAACACGACGAACCCGCGCACCAGGTAATACATCCCCACCGACCGCCCCCGCGCCGTCGCCGGCGCCAGGTCCACAATCAGCGCCTTGCGCGCCGGCTCGCCGATTTCCCGCAATCCGCCCACAATGAAGGCCAAGACCAGCAACGAATGGCTGGTCGCCCGCACCAACATCAGTGGGTACAGCGCGAAGAACGCAAATGTTGCCAGCACAAACGGCGCGCGGTTCATCCGGTCGGCGAGTTTGGCAATCGGGATGTAGATGAGCATCGAAGTGAGATTCTGCAAGCCGTACAGCGACCCGTAGACCAGCGCCCCGTACTTCGGCGCGTCGGCGTACAACACATTCGTCACATAGAGCACGACGAACACATCCACCAGCCCCTGCGCCCAGCGCGCAAAGCAGTCCGCCACCAGCAGCCGCTTGAGCGCGGCATCCATGTTGCGCCAGATCGCGCGAAAGTTGGTGTGGTCGCCCGGCGCCGGCCGCGGGGCGTTCTCGCGGAAATACCGGCGCAACACGAGCAGCGTCAGCAGCGCCAGCGCGATCGTGATGAGCAGCGCGTAGCGGACGCCCCACATGTAACCCGCCGCCGCGATCAACGCCCCGCCTAGCGCCGGCGCCACGACACGCGGCAAACGCTTGATGATGGACTGCATGCTGAACGCGATCGCCCGCCGCTCGGACGGCAGGCTGTCGCCGATGATGGCGAAAATGGCGGGCAGCGTCAGACTTGCCCACGCCGACACCCCCACCGTGCCGACCAACACCCACACCCAGTTCGGGCTGACGACATACATCACATAGCCGGCGATGGCGATGACCGCGAACGCCTCCAGCGCCCGCCGCCGGCCCCAGTGGTCCGCCAGCCATCCGCCCGGATACTGATAGACCGAGTCGAGGAAGTCCTTCAGCGCGCCGTACACCGAGATGATGAGGATCGTGGCGCCGAGCGCTTCGAGGTACTTGGGGACGAAGCGCAGCCACAATTCTTCGCCCATCCCGATGAGCGTCAGCGCCGCCAGCATGACGACGATGTTGCGTTCCAGTCCCAGCCAATCGCGGGCGCGCTGGACGCGGCTCGGCGGGGACTCGCTCATACGCGGGGACGACTCAGAAAATTCGGCACCCCGCCATTTTACGCTGCGGGGTGCCGATTCAATGGGGACTGCTAATTCCCCGCGCGGCGGACTTCGCTATGCCGGGACACCGACTCCCAATGCGCGCAGCACCTGCGCGTCCACGGCGCCCTGTCGGCAGCAGTCGGCCAGCTTGCCGTTGACCACGACCGCCGGCACGCGCGTGACGCCGTACTGCTTGGCCCGGGCTTGCGCGGCAGTGTCGGTGCGCAGGTCGAGTACCTGCACATCGCAACTGGGACAGGCCATACTCTTGACCTGCTTCACTGCCTCCTCGCAGAGCGGGCAGCCCGCCGAAAACACCTCCACAGTTCGCTTCACGAGCGTCTCCCTCCATTTCGTTGGTTTCGTGCCGGATACGGGGACGGCCGCCGCGTCGATGACCGCGAATCCTCTAACGCCTCGAGTATGGGACACTCCCGCGTCGAGCCGTCGCTCGCACACGACCGAACGAGCACGGCCAAGGCCTTCTTCATCCTGCGGAGACGGTTCACTTTCTCCTCGATCTCCCCGATCTTCGTCCGCGCCGCCGTGCGCACTGATGCACAGCCGGATCGGCGGTCATCGCGCAGCCGCAAGAGTTCCGCCACTTCGTCCAGTGAGAATCCCAGTTCCTGCGCCCCTTTGATGAAACGCACTCGCCGCACGGCGTCCGTCGAATACACACGATATCCCGAAGCCCGCCGTTTCGGCGCACGGAGCAACCGGCGCCGCTCGTAGTACCGAATCGTCTGAATGTTAACGCCCGCCTGCGCCGCGACCGCGCCGATGAACAGCGTTTCCGTGCCCAGAATGCGCTCCACGCTTCACACCATACACCCGGTACTTAGGTAGAGAGTCAAGGGCGGCCGGAAGCCGATTTGGACACCGAAACAGCACGGCACCCCGCCATTTTACGCTGCGGGGTGCCGGGTTATCTTCAGAGGAAGTGTTGGGTTTACTGCGGGGGCGGAGGCGGCGGGCCACCGCCGCCTGGGCCGCCACCGGGACGACCGCCGGGACCACCGCCCGGACCGCCAAAGCCGCCTGGACCGCGCTGCAGCATTTGCTGCAGGCGCTCCAGCTGGTCTGCCGTCAGCGCGCCGCGCAGTGACTCGACGAAGTCTTGCTGCAACTTCTGGCGCTGCGTGCGCATCTCGTCCTGCGTCAGGTCGCCGAACGCCGTCTTCCAGAAGAGCGCCCGCGACTTCTCCTGCTGCGCCTTCCAGGCGGCGTCCACTTTCGGCTGCTGGTCGCGAGAGAGGCCGAGACCCATCAAGGCCATCTCGACTCCGCCACCGCCGCCCATGCCGCCGCCACCACCGAAGCGGCCGCCGAATCCGCCGCCCTGACCACCGGGCATCCCGGGACCACCGGGACCACCCGGGTACGGGCCAGCGCCGGGACCGCCGGGACCACCCGGATACGGGCCACTAGGCGGAGGCGGCATGCCCGGGCCACCCGGGTATCCACCACCACCCTGCCCTCCGGGCGGAGGCCCACCTGGGTATCCGCCGCCGGGGCCACCGGGATAACCGCCGCCCGGGCCACCTTGACCTTGCGGACCACCGGGACCCTGCGGGCCGTAGCCGCCGGGACCACCTTGCGGACCACCGGGGCCGCCGGGGCGCATGCCGCCCATCATGCCGCCCTGTTCGATGCGCTGAATGACACGACGCGCCACTTCGGCCTTCGTGGCGTCGTCGCCGTCCGCAATCTTCTGCAGCGCGGGTTCCGCCGGCCGGCCGACGGCCACCAGGGCCGTGCGGGCGCTGTTGGCGATAACTTCATTCGAATCCGTCAAGTGGGCAACGAGCGATTGCACCCACGCGTCCACCTGCGCTTGCGGATTGGCGGGCGTGGCGTCAGATTGAACGGCCACCACCGGCGCCGCCATCACCGCGAGCAAGCACAACAGACTGACAAGCCACCATCGAGACATGGGGAACTCCTCCTAATCCGAGTACCTCTGCACTATGGACGGGGGCGGTGGCGATTCCGTTTCAGACAAGGGGGGCTACTTGTGAGGGAGCAGCCGCCCGGCAACCCAGGTCAGGCCGCCCAACGCGATCCCGCTGACGATAGCGGACAGCGGCGCCAACGCAAGCGTCAGCCAGCGCAGGCCTTCCGGATTGGCGCCCGGCGGCAAGTCGCTGGCGACTCCGGGGTTATGCGCCAGATACACACCGAACAACAACACTTGAACCAGCGGCGCCGCGAACCCGGCCAGCAGCCCGACCGCAAGCCCGTGCTGAAGGTGTTTCGACGGCAACGCCCACCCGAGCGTCGCCGCGCAGGCCAGATAGGCGATGGTCCAGTGCATTATCTCGTGCGCCCCCGTGTATCCGAACACAGACAGCAGTCCAACCGCGACCCCAGTGAGTGACAGCCCGCCAATCAACCCCCAACGCATCCGCTCCCTCGCGCCAGCGCTCACGCGCTCTTTCGGCCGCCGGTGCGCTCGACGATCTCTTGCATCATCTCCGTCTGAATCTGTTGGATTTCAAGCAGGCGCTGCCACTGGTGCTGCAGCAACTGATCCACCTTCGCGTGCAGTTGCCGGATTTCCAGTTCGGCCTTCAAGTTCACCCGGTAATCGTGGTCGGCGTGGAGCCGGTCCTTCGCCTCTTGGCGATTCTGACTCATCATAATCACCGGCGCCTGGATGGCAGCGAGACACGACAGCACCAGGTTGAGTAGGATGTAGGGGAACGGGTCGAACGGCTTCTGCAACAAGTGCACGGTATTGTAAGAAATCCACACCAGGATGACGCCGCCGAACAGCATGATGAATGCCCAACTGCCGCCGAACTCGGCGATGTGGTCGGCGAGGCGCTGTCCGAAAGTGAGTTTGCGGTCGAACTCGGCGTTGACATCGACCGCCATCACTTCGTGCTCGCGGATGCTGCGCACCACCTCCTCATCGAGCGTGGTGAGTTCGCCCTTCTCTTCTTGCAGGACTTGCTGTACATACAGCGCCCGGAAGCGGTTCAGGTCGACGAGGCAGATGTGCCCGTCGGGCGACCAGTCCGGCACCGCCTTCTGAATCAAGTCGAGGAGATGGCCGTGGACCATGCCGGCGGGCATCGCTTCGCCGGCGCGCACTTCCTTCTTGCGCACTTGGCACAGCACCGTCGCGTGGGGCGTGGACTTCATTCCGGTCACCTCCGGCGAAGCGTCACCGCGACGTCATTTTACTCGCTGCGGCCCCGACTCTCCTCAGAACCACCTCACCCCAGGCCCCTCTCCGTTAACGGAGAGGGGTGGCGAAGCCGGGGTGAGGTCGAAGTTGTCGTCACCCTTCCCCGCGCGCGGGGAAGGGCGGGCCTACGCTCCGAAGCCTTGGCGAAGGAGTGGGGATGGGGTCGCAAAGGTCGGCCCCTCTTCGTTCCACGCAGAGGGGCCGGAAAGCAAGTGAAGCGGGACGGGCGCTTAGAGTGACAGCGCGCCGCTCCGAATCAAGTAAGCCAGCTTCTCGCGCTGGTCGGGCCGCAGCAGCGTGTGGATGCGCGGCAGTGCCGCGGTGATGACGGAGGCCAGCCGGTCGCCGCTGGTCTTGCGCAGCGTGGCGCCCTCGTCGGCGCGCGCCTGATTGAAAGTCTCACCGGCTACCGCATCGGCGAACGCGCTCAAGGTGCGGCGGTCATCCACCGCCGCCTGGGCGCGCTCGGTCTTGATCTCATCGAGGATGCGCACCAACTCGGCGACTTGCTGTTCATCGAGGTCAAGTTTGTACGCGAGAAAGCGCAGGGGACGCCGAACCCCAAACGCGCCTCCGACAAAGGACATGCCGGGGAAGTCGGGGCGCCCTTCGGACGCCGTGTGCAGATCGAACTGACCAAAGCCGCACTTCGAACCTGTGAACTCGGGCCGAACCCAAAAACCATACGCACGCATTGGTTGCTCCTCTCGCCGGGGCGTTGCCGCCGGCGGGTCGTCTCGCGCGGGCTTGCGCCGCGCGCGGCAGGCACCAGTTTACCATGAGTCTGAGCGCGTTGACGGTCGTCACCGCCCGCGCCTACACTGACTGACGGGAGGCAACTCGGATGAGTGAGATTCGACGGGTCAGCGTGCACGAAGTGCGCCGAAAAATGCAATCGGGCGCGGCGTTGCTCCTCGTCTGCGCCTATGCCACCGAAGAGGCATTTCAGGCGATGCACCTCGAGGGCGGGATCTCGTTCCCCGCGTTCCTGAAGCGGTTCCCCTCACTGCCGAAGGACGCCGACATCGTCTTCTATTGAGGCTGACCCGAGGAGCACAGCGCTGCCGGTCAGGCAGCCGTCCTACTGGGGAAGGGCTTCAGGAATGTCGCGGCGCTCAAAGGCGGCGCCGCTGCTTGGAAAACAGCGGGATATCCCATCCTCCCGCCGCAATGAACCGGAGGTGACTTCTGTGAAAGGAGTTGCACAGTGAACTTTAACCACGCGTCGATGAACTCTCTCACCCGCGGAGCGGCATGTTTCGGTGCGGTGGCCTTGTTGCTGACAACCGCGGGCTCCAAGTCCAATCCGAAATTGGCGCGTTACGAGGCCGACGAACGGGCCGCCAAGGCCCACATCGTCACCTTCGACACGCTGGACTTCGATGTCTTCACCCACCAGAAGTGGGATCGCCTGCACGAGAGTCATTCCAAAGACATTGTCGTGCACTGGCCCGACGGCCATCAGACCCAGGGCATCGAACGGCACATCGCGGACCTGAAGGCGATGTTTGTCTACGCCCCGGACACCCGAATTCAGGTGCACCCGATCAAGTTCGGCTCGGGCTCTTGGACCAGCGTCATTGGCGTCATGGAGGGAACCTTCACGAAGCCGATGCCCGTGGGCGACGGGAAGACCATCCCGCCGACGGGCAAGGCGTTCAAGCTGACGATGTGTACCGTCGGCCATTGGAAGGGCGGCGTGATGGATGAGGAGTATTTGTTCTGGGACAACCAGACCTTCATGAAGCAGATCGGGCTGGCGCCCTAGCGAGTCCCTTAGCGGAGAGCGCCGACAACGACTGCGGATCCGCACTTCGGCGTGGTTGCTTACGAAATCGCCCGTGCAATCAGGAACGCCGCCGATGAGCACCGTCTGCAAGGCACTGCGCCAGGGGCGCGTGCCGGTGAAGCGTCCTTTGACGAACCCAAAGGCCGACAGCGCTGCTAGCGTCACGAACACCGACCAGGTCAGCGCCGCCGGCACATCACGTACCGCCAGGTACGGCGCCAGCGGAATGAACCCGCCCGCCACATAGGCGCCAGCGATGCTCGCCGCGCTCGTCAGCGTCCGGCGCGGGTTCGGCGCTTCGAGGCCCAGCTCGAACCGCATCATGAATTCGACCCACGACGCGGGGCGCTTGCTCAACGCGTTGACGACCGGCGCGCTCTCGTCCGCCGTCAGGCCGTACGCCTGCAGAATGTCCATGACTTCCCTCGTCTCGAAGTCTGGCTTCTCCACCACTTCACGCCGCTCGCGCTCCAGTTCGCTGGCGTAGTGCTCGGCATCGCTGCGCGCCGCCAGGTAGCCGCCCAGTCCCATCGCAATCGAGCCGGCGGCGATTTCGGCGAGGCCCGCTGTCACGATGATGCCCGTCGTGGCCACCGCGCCCGACAGGCCGGCGGCCAATGCGAACGGCACGGTCAGGCCGTCCGACATCCCGATCACGATGTCGCGCACCGTGTCGCTGGCGGTAAAGTGCTTCTCGATGTGCGGGGTTGCGGGCATCATCGTCTCCTCCCACGGAACAGGATTCGACTTTGCTCGGTCGAACCCCACTGCTATTCCGATGGAAGTCCTCGTCATCAATCAGACCGAAGTGGCGCGCCTGCTGCCGATGCGCGAGTGCATCGAAGTGATGGCGGAGGCGCTCGCGGCCCTGGCGCGCGGCGAGGCGGTGCTGCCGCTGCGGCTGATGCTGATGTTGCCCGACCGGCGCGGCGCGCTGGCGGCGATGCCCTCGTACCTGCGAGGCCTCGATGAAATGGCGGTCAAGGTCATCAGCGTCATCCCCGGCAACCTGGGCACGCCCTACGACTCGCACCAGGGCGCGGTGCTGCTCTTCGAAGCGCAGCACGGCTGCCTGCTCGCCATCCTGGACGCCAGCGAAGTCACCGCCATCCGCACCGCCGCAGTGAGCGCCGTCGCCACGCGCCTCCTCTCCCGCCCCGACGCACACAACCTGGCCATTCTGGGGAGCGGCGTCCAGGCGCGCACGCACCTGGAATCGATGCTGCTGGTGCGCCCTGTCAAGCGCGTGCGCGTCTGGAGCCGCAACGCCGACCACGCCCAGCGCTTCGCCGCCCGCGAGGCGAAGCGGCACGGCCTCGCCATCGAGGCGGTGCCGACGGCGCAGGACGCCGTCCGCGGCGCCGACCTGATCTGCACCACCACCGCGGCCCGTGAGCCGGTGCTGTGCGGCGAGTGGCTAGCGCCCGGCGCGCACATCAACGCCGTCGGCGCCAGCACGCCCGACGCACGCGAACTCGACACCGCCGCCGTCGCCCGCTCGCGGCTGTTCGTGGATCGCCGCGAGTCGGCGCTCAAGGAGGCGGGCGACTTCCTCATCCCGAAGCGCGAGGGCGCTATTGGCGATGACCACATCCGGGGCGAACTCGGCGATGTGCTCCTGGGGACGGTCGCCGGCCGCACCGCGCCCGGCGACATCGCCCTGTTCAAGTCGCTCGGCATCGCCGTCGAAGACCTCGCCGCCGCGCACCACATCTATCAGCGAACGCGGGAAATGGGCGCCGGCACGCGCGTCGAACTCGGCGGGCAGCGCGAGGATGGGAAGGGAGACAGATGAACAAGATCCGCCTCGAAGCCTTCAGTGACGCTGTCGTCGCCATCGTCATTACGATCATGGTGCTGGAATTGCGCGTCCCCTTGGGAACCGACTGGCCGGCGCTGCGCCCGGTCGTGTCGACGCTGCTGCTCTACGCATTGAGTTTCGTCATCCTTGGCATCTATTGGGCCAATCACCACCACATGCTGTACTTGGCCGACCGCATCAACGGCTCGATCCTTTGGGCAAACCTGCACCTGCTCTTCTGGCTGACACTCCTCCCGTTCAGTACCCGCTGGATGGGCCAGAGTCAATTTGCGCCGCTGGCCACGGCGGCGTATGGCGTGGTGATGCTTTGCGCTGCGGTGGCATTTCAGATCTTGCAAAAGACAATCGTTGCGTACCAGGGGCCGGCCTCGAAGTTGCGCGCCGCTGTGGGCATGGGCGCGAAAGAGAAGATCTCCACCGTCGCATTTGTCGCTGCCATCCCACTCGCTTTCATCAGCCCGTGGATATCCGTTGCGCTGTATGTATCCACCGCATTGCTCTGGCTGGTCCCCGACCGGCGCATCGAATCGAAAGTGCCGTGATGAAAGGGGCCGCCGTGCGCACTCCTGACTCCGTCACGCTCGACGACATCCGCGCAGCGGAGCGGCGGTTGCGGGGCCTGGTGGTGCGCACGCCGCTGGTGCGCCTACAGGTGGACGACGCCCCCGCCGACATCTACCTCAAACTCGAAAACCTGCAGCCCATCGGGTCCTTCAAATTGCGCGGCGCCTCCAACGCCCTCGCGCAACTAACGCCGGCCGAACTCGCCGCCGGCGTCTGGACCGCCAGCGCCGGCAATATGGCGCAGGGCGTGGCGTGGGCGGCGCGGCGAGCGGGCGTGCCCTGTACCGTGGTCGTCCCAGAAAACGCGCCCGAAACGAAACTCGCCGCCATCACCCGCTTCGGCGCGCGCATCGTCAAGGTGCCCTACACCGACTGGTGGCAGGTCATCGTCTCGCACCAGCACCCGGGGATGGATGGCCACCTCGTGCATCCGGTCAGCAACCCCGAAGTTATCGCCGGCAACGGCACCATCGGCCTGGAACTCCTCGAAGACCTGCCCGATGTGGACGCGGTCGTGGTTCCCTACGGCGGCGGCGGGCTGGCGACCGGCATCGCCACCGCCCTGCGCGCGTTGAAGCCCGACACGCGCATTTACGCCGCCGAAGTCGAGACGGCGGCGCCCTTCGCGGCTGCGCTCGCCGCCGGGAAGCCCGTTGAGACTAGCCACACCGCGAGTTTCGTGGACGGGATTGGCGGGCGCTCGTTACTCGCGGAAATGTGGCCGGCCGTCAGCCGCCTCCTCGACGGCTCGCTCGTGTCGTCCGTCGCCGAGATTGCGGCGGCGGTGCGGCTGCTCGTCGAGCGCAGCCGCGTTGTCGCCGAAGGGGCGGGCGCGGCGCCGGTCGCTGCCGCGCTGGCCGGCAAAGCGGGCAATGGCAAAGTCGTCTGCATCGTCTCCGGGGGCAACATCGACTCGGCGAAACTGGCCAAGATCCTGGCGGGCCAGGTACCTTGAACGCAGATCGGGGGCACGTATGACCACCATCATCGGCATCTCGGGCAGTCTGCGGCGCGGGTCGTTCAACACCATGCTGCTCAACGCCGCCGCGCAACTCGTCCCCGACGGCGCCCGGGTCGAGATCGCCTCATACCGCGACTTCCCGCTCTACGACGCCGATGTCGAAACCGAACAGGGCATCCCGGCGCCGGTGGCGGCGCTCAAGGACCGCATCGCTGCCGCCGGCGGGCTGCTGCTCGTCACGCCCGAATACAACAATGCGATGCCGGGCGTCCTGAAGAACGCAATCGACTGGCTGACTCGGCCCGGCAAAGACATCCCACGCGTCTTCAGCGGCCGGCCGGTCGCGGTGATGGGCGCCACCACCGGCCGCGGCGGTACCATCCTCGCCCAGGCCGCCTGGCTGCCCGTCTTTCGCACGCTCCGCACGCGGCCCTGGTTCGGCCCGCCGCTGCGCGTCTCGGAAGCGGCGAAGGTGTTTGACGAAAGCGGCGCGCTGACTGACGAGAAACTGCGCGAGCAGGTGCAAGCATTTATGGCCGGATTCGTCGAGTTCATCCGCGCGGCGCAGTAGGTCACCCGCGGGAAATCGCCGCCCGTCTCTGATCGGGTCAGGGCCTTGGCTGATTGAACTGTTTCTCCCGCTCCTTCGCTTCCAGCAGGGACGGGCAGCCCATCGCCGCGCGCATCGCATCGGTCACACCGGCATCGACGGGCTGCATACGTATGGGCTCGCCGTTCTTGGCGCCGTACTGAGTCCCAAACCGCTGCCCGCGTCCGAGCGACACGAGCAGCCGGTCATAACTCGCCGCTGCCAACCAGGGCGCATCGCGATTCCCGAGCGCTATGCTGATCATCGCCAACTCATGCGCCAGTTCGTAGCCCTCCGGCCCGCTGGCGTGCTGATACACCATCGCGGCGTGGGAGTAGTCGTTCGCCGTGTGGACGGCGTCGGCATCCAGGAGTTCCCGCACGCGCTGCTGGCGCGCGTCGTCGCGCGGGCTTACAACCGTCCAGTCGATGGGCTCGGTCTCCCGGTCCGCCTGGTCCTGCTCGTAGAGCGCAGCCAGTTCGGCATTGTCCTTCACCCGCTTCGCGGTAGCGTGGCTGATCACGCCCAGGGCAATTGCGACGACCAGGACTGCGGTGAAGACGGAATGACGGTTGATGCGCGGCATGGGCGGCACCCCTTTGGCGCCATTCTAGCAAGGTCCCGTGCGCGGGACGACGGACATTGGTATCGTCATGGAGAGGAAGGACACTGCTCATCCGTCCAATACACTCGAAAGTTGCAGACACGCGCAGACGCGCTGCTGCCTTCGCCCCCCGCACCGGCGGAGTGGACCCGCGCTGCGTTATAGTGCCGGTATGAGCGACCGCATTGTCGTCATCACCGGCGCCAGTTCCGGCATCGGCGCCGCGCTCGCCGCGGAAGTGGCGCGCCGCGGCGGCGCGCCCGTCCTCGCCGCGCGGCGCGAGGCGCTGCTCCGGGAAGTCGCGGCGCGCATCGGCGGCAAGGCGCTCGTTGTGCCCGCCGATGTCACACGGCGCGAGGAGAACCAGAAGATTCTCGACGCCGCCCTGGCGCGCTTCGGGCGGGTCGATGTCTGGGTGAACAACGCCGGTCGCGGCATCACCCGCCCCGTGTCGCAACTCACCGACGCCGACCTGGACGAGATGTTCCTGGTGAATGTGAAAGCAGCCCTGTACGGGATGCAAGTCGTCCTGCCGCACTTCAGGGAGCGTAGCCGCGGACACTTGATCAATATCTCCTCGATGCTCGGCCGGGTCCCGTTCGCTGTCCACCGCTCCGCTTACAATGCCGCCAAACACGCGCTCAATGCGCTCACCGCCAACTTGCGGATGGAACTGCGTGCCGAATACCCCGACATTCATGTCACCGCGGTCTTCCCCGGCGTTGTCGCCACCGACTTCGGCCTGAACGCACTCCACGGCGGTATCGATTCTCGCTCGCTGCCCTTTGCGCAGACGCCGGAGGAAGTCGCCGCTCTCATCGCCGAAGTTATTGAGCGCCCGCGCGCCGAGATCTACACCCGCCCCGAATCGCAAGCGATGGTCGTGTCCTACTTTGCCGCCGAGGATGTCGCCGAGGTCGAGTCGCGCCCGCCGTTCGCGCGCCCGCCTCGCTAACCCCGGCTCGGAAAGTTTGACAGTGGAGCGGTCGTCGGGTACAAGTCTGTCCCCGGTTCCGGCGTAGCTCAATCGGCAGAGCGGGTGCCTGTTAAGCACTAGGTTGGAGGTTCGAGTCCTCCCGCCGGAGCCACTCTCCCATGCCCATTCAACCCGCACCATCCCCTGAACCGGCCGGCCTGCTCGCGGCCGCCGACGCCCTCTTCCGCCGCTCCGAATACGACGCGGCGGCGACCGTGTATGAACAGGCGGCGCAGCAAGCCGCGACTGCCGGCGACCGGGAAACGCAGACCGAAGCTCTCGCTCAAGTGGCCCGCTGCTTCGCCACCCGCGGGCGCAAAGACGAGGGGCGTCCGTGGCTGGCGCAGGCCGCCGCACTTGCCGATCCGGCGGCGCCGCGCGGCTGGTCCCGGTACATCGGCGTGCGCGGGCGTTTCGAATGGCAGGACGGCGACCTCGCCGCGGCGCGCGCCACCTTCGAGACGATGTACGACTACTGCCGCCGGCATGGCCTCGCCGACCGCGCGATAGATGCCGCGCATATGGTCGCCCTCGTCGCCGAGTCGCCGGCCGACCAAATCGCCTGGGGCCGCAAGGGCATCGCCGAGGCCGAGGCCGCCGGCATCACGACCTGGCTCGGCCCGCTCTGGAACAACCTCGGCGCCACCTTCGAACAGATCAAGGATTACGCCGGCGCCCTCGACGCCTATCAACATGCCCGCATGTACCATCATCAGCACGGCACCGACCGCCAGCAGCGCATCGCTGACTGGGCTGTCGGCCATGCCCACCGGCTCGTCGGCGACAGCGACGAGGCCGCGCGCTGGCTGGCGCCGCTGTTGCTGCACTTCGAATCCGCGGCTGACACCGAATTCACCGGCCTGACGCACCGCGAACTCGGCGAACTCGACCTCGCCCGCGGCGACCGCGTCGCCGCTCGAGAGCACTTCACCGGCGCGCTCTCACTCCTGAAGGAAGTCGGCATGCCCGACTGGGACGCGACCGGCTATGCGGAGATCGAGGGGAGACTGCGGGAACTCACTGCCGCTGAAGCGTAAACTCCCTACTTCGCCTGCTGCAGCAACTCCTCGATGCGCTGTCGGAAGGCCGGCCCGGTGAAGTAGACATTCGTCCCGCCCCGCTTCAGGTTCATATACACCGTCGGCTTCGGCGGCGTCAGGTCCTTGCGCGTCCAGACCACATCCGGCCCGTACGCCAAGTAAATATCCCACGCCAGCAGCGGCGCCGTGCCGAGCACATTGGTGAGACTGACGCCGATGCTCCGCCGGGCATCGAAGTAATGATGCACCCGCGGATCGGGCACCAGCCCGGACGAGACCTGGGCCAGCGTGACATTGTCGCCGGTCAGATACGGCCCCCAAGCGATGTAGCCCGCCAGTTTCGTGCTGCGCACTTTCGCGAAGACTTCAGTCTCCACTGTGCGGGCGCCGGTGCGGCAACTCGGGCAACTCGGCGAGAGCACTAGCAAAATGCGCACCTTGCCCTTGTCGGCGTTGAACTGCTGCCGCAACTGCATCATGTCGGTTTCGACTTTGCTGCCCAGCGGCGCGTGCGCCGCCGGCGCCAGCAACGCCCCGCCGACGGCCAGGGTCAGCGCCGCCAATGCCCGCAACGGAATTCGAAAGGTTCTCATGATGGCCTACCGCTCATTTTCGAATAAGTCCGTCACGGTTTCGGTTTCGCCTTCAGCATCGGCTCAATTTTCTGACGCAGCGCGGCGCCGTCGAGATGTTGCCCCTTCGCAATGCTCCGACTCTGGTGCATAAATATCGTCGGCGGCGGCGGTGTCAGGTCCGCCTGGTTCCACTTTACGCCCGGCGCATACACCAGGAACACATCCCACCCCAGCAGCGGCGCGATCCCGAGCACATTGGTCAGCCCCACCGCAATGCGCTTGCGCTCGTCCCAGTAGTGGCGCACCCGCGCATCGGGCACCAAGACCATGGCGCGCTCCGCCATCTGCTCGCTGTCCTGGCTGAGGAACGGCCCCCACACCACATAGCCGACCAGGTTGGGATCGGCGACCTTGGCGAAGACTTCAGTCTGGACAATCCGCGCGCCCTCGGCGCAACTTGAGCAACTCGGCGACAGCACCGTAAGTACGCGCACCTTGTTGACATCGGCGTTGAACTGGGCGCGCAACTGCATCGGGTCGCGCACCAGCCCGCCCGTGGCCGCATTGCTGGTGCAGCCGGCCAGAACGGCCAGCAGACATCCGATCAAGACACTGCGAAACGGCATCCCACTCCTCCCAACGCCCTCCGACTCACGGGAGCGTTGTCCGGTCACTCTCACCCTACCCCGTCCGCCCCTCAAAAAAAACGCCTCCTGGCGGCGTCCTACGCTCCCGCCCCGTTGCCAGGGCAGTACCATCGGCCCCGGAGAGCTTAACGGCGCTGGTCGGAATGGAAAGCGGTGTTTCCTCTCCGGTATGACCGCCAGAAGACACTTCAATTATACCGGGCGCCGTCAACCCGTCCGCCACCGCGATGGACAGTCACCGCAGGCGTCTCGCTTGCCCCCTCCCATCAACCCTCTCCCCCGTCCCCTCTCCCAAGTACTTGGGAGAGGGGTGGCGTAGCCGGGGAGAGGGTCTCAGGGACACATAACACTGCGACCCGCCTCGCAGCGGGTCGCAGCGCGAACTGGTCAATCGGGACCGCGCCCTACTTCGGCGTATCGAGCGTCCCGTCGGATTCGAGGTGGATAATGAACCCGTTCTTGTCGTCGTGCGAATAGTCGAAGCCGTACCCCTTGTAATAGTGCTTCGACTTCGCCAGATAGAAGCCATTGTTCCGCTGGGCGCCGAAGTACGGCACATGGTCCAGCACCGTTTGCTTGCCGTCGGCGCCGGTCACGCCCGTCAAGGTGATTTCGCCCTTGCCGTTCGCCAACTTGCCGTGGGCATCTTTCCCCTTGATCTCCCAGGCGATCTCCGAGGTGTCCATCTCCACCTTGTGCCACTTCACCGGGTAGATCTGCCCGAGCAGAAACACCAGCGCATCGCGCTGCGGCTTCGTGGACTTCGGCTCCACCGTCACCACGACGCCCTTCATCCCATTCAACCAATCGCCGCCCAGGTCGCCCGACAGCCAATACTTCATCCCGGTCACATCCACGCTGCCGACATGGCCCTCGGCAATCTGCACCGCCATGTCGAACTCACAGCGCTGGCCGCCCTCCGGTCCCGGGTTGAAATAGCACGGGCAGAAGAGGTGACAGGAGCACCCTTCGATGTAGTCGGCTTTGACGCTCCAAGTCTTCGGGTCGGGCTTGGCGTTGAGCGCCGACACCGCCATCAACAGCAGTATTGCCGCCATCAGTCGTGCGCGCATCCCAGTTCCCTCCATCAAGTCGCCCGCCCTCCGTGGGCTGGGCTTCGCAGTTCGCAACATCCTTCCGATTCCACAGTTCCAACACGCCTCCCTGTCTCGCTGCCCCGCATGACAGTCAGTCACCGCTGGCGTCCCGCCTGTGCTGTCCTTGGGGGGCAGGTGTTCACCTGCCACGCGTGGCCTCCGCTCAAGTGTTAGTCGTTCCTATATCACCATTCTCCATTCACCCATCACCTGTCGTCATTCTTCCGCTACACTTCCGCCCAACGCATGTTCACCGTCTGGCATGTCCTCGCCGTCGCCACCATCACCGACCTCGCCACCGGCCTGGGCGCGCTGCCGTTCCTGGTCGTGCGCCGCGTGTCCGCGCAATGGCAGGGCGCGATGTATGCGCTCTCCGGCGGGCTGATGCTCGGCGCCAGCGCCGGCCTGGCCGTCGAGGGCTTCCGGCTCAATCTGTTTGGCATCATCGTCGGCGCCCTGCTCGGGATCGCGTTCATCGAGTTCGGCCGGCGGCTGATCCCGGAGAACATCATGTTCGCCGCGCTCACCGGCGAAGCGGCGCAGAAGGCGCTCGTCATTGTCGGCGTGATGACCATCCACTCGGCGGCGGAGGGCGTCGCGGTCGGCGTCGCCTTCGGCGGCGGGGCGCGCCTGGCCGCGCTCATTCCGCTCGCCATCGCCGTGCACAACATCCCCGAGGGCCTCGCCATTTCGGCGGTGCTGCACTCAAAGGGGAAAGGCCTCCTCTCCTGCATTTGGTGGAGCGTCTTTTCGAGCATCCCGCAGCCGCTGCTGGCGGTGCCGGCGTATCTGTTCGTCGAATGGTTCCGGCCCGGGCTGCCCTACGGCCTCGGCTTCGCCGGCGGCGCCATGGTCTATATGGTGGTGCGCGAACTCTGGCCTGACGCGGTGAAGGCCCTCCCCCGCCCCGCCGTCCTGGCGATTATGGGCGGCGGCCTGGTGGCGATGTACTTGTTTCAGCATTGGTTGGGGTGAAGGAAAGGGCAAATTGTTGTCCCCTCTCCTCTTTAGGGAGAGGGGTGCGCGAAGCGAGGGTGAGGGGGTAGGCGGCCTGGTGGCGATGTATCTGTTTCAGCATTGGCTGGGGTAGTCGTCGGCCTCACCCCCCGTCCCCCTCTCCTGTGAAGCGAGGGGGGGTCATCCCCTCCCCCGCCCCCTCCCCATTTGCATGGAGAGTGGGGAAACAATAAGTCGTTGACCCTCCCCTCTCCACCGCGTGGGGAGGGGAGCCGGAGAGGAGGGGACAAAACCGGGTCGGGGCACGAATGCCCCTCCTACGCTTCTCCGTAGGAGCCGCATTCCTGCGGCGACCGTTTTAGTCCAGTCACCGCAGGCGTCTCGCCTGTTCAGTGCTCCCCTCTCCTCACCGGAGAGGGGCCGGGGCCCTGCCCTTCGTAGCCCCGCGTTCCGGGGCGAAGGAGGGTGAGGGGGGGGGAGGCGGCTTGGTGGCGATGTATTTGTTTCAGCATTGGTTGGGCTAGCCCTTCCAGCTCTGGCGAGCATTGGATTCCCCCTCCAGTTAACCGCACCGCGTTCCTTCAGTGCCCAAAAAGTCCGACAGGCTGGTGTCTTGACGCGAGGGGCTTGACGCTTTGTAGTCATTTTCCTATGATCGTATTGCGATCCCGAAACACATCATTTACCACAAGGGGGCTTGACAATGTCCGCTACGCTAGAAATGACGACCATTCCGGAAGAGAAGCCGGAGCTGGTCAATGTTGAACCACACAAGTCACTCATGCAGAAGATTGCCCGAGGGGGCTACAGCCCGGCCGAGTGCCTTGCGGAACTGATCGACAACTCGCTCGACTCGCTGCTGGAAGGATTCGACCAGGAACTCATTTCGCGCGGAGTGATCGAAGTGTCGCTCCCAATCCGGAGAGGTTCCATCACGGTGAAGGACAATGGATTGGGGATGTCGGAGCAGGATGCAAGGAAGTGTCTGATCCTTGGTGCATCAAGCAAGAGAAACGCTCTCGGAATGTATGGACTCGGACTGAAAGGTGCCGCAATCGCCCTTGGTGGCAAGTTCACTGTGGCCTCGAGCCCGATGAACGGCAACGAGGAATACCGCGTCGTATACGATGAGGAGGATTGGAAGGAAACCGACGGTTGGCATGTCCCGTTTTGGAAGTCTGCCAAGCTCCGCGTTAGCACTCACGGAACGGTGATAGAGATTGAGAAACTTCGCCGTCCCGCGTATTCAGAGCCTGAGGTGGACCACTTGCGCAAAGAAATAGGCCGGAGGTACGCGCAGTTCATAGGCGACGGGAGAATCGAAATCCTAATCAATGGAATAAAAGCCAAGGCTGCAAAGCCAGAGCTTCTCGAGGGCCCAATCACATTCAAAGTCGAGACCGAGTTTGGGGAGATCACGGGGTGGTATGGGTTTCTCAAGCGCGGCTCACAAATCGGTGCATACGGGTTTGATACGTACTACAAGAAGCGATTGATCACGCAATACGACAAGTCGTTCTCTGGTCAGCACGCCACCATATCTCGACTGGTCGGCGAGGTACAACTAGACTTTGTCCCGCCTCAAACAACGAAACGAGGTTGGGACACATCGAGCCAGGAGTTCAGGACTGCCGTGGAGGCGCTTACTGCTCACTTGAAGAAGTGTGGGGCCCTAAGGCGCGCACATCAGTTGTCTGCGGTTGGCAAGTTGACACCGAGAGCAATCCAGCGGACCGAAGAACTGTTGGACGCTGTGGCCCAAGCAATGCAAACGCCAGATGTCCTCACTCTGTGCCCGCAGGCCCCGTTCAGTCCTGCGAGGCGCGGTAGTCTGGGGGAAGCATCGAACGATGGGCTTGAGGACAGGCGGCAAGTCACAATCGAACGTCGGGATGAGGGAACGAGTTCTGGCACCGTTGAGCCGTCCCTAGAACCAGCCTTTACGCGGACTCCGAAGAAGACTCAACTGGCAGAACGATCTGTAAGGATCGGGAGTAGATCTTACAAGTTTAGGCACGAATGGAAAGCGCTGGGAGTGGACGGCCCACGTAAGGTGTCGCATTTCGAAAGAGGGATGTTGTCGGTCCTCTCAAACCTCGAACATCCAGGCGTTGGCTGTACATCCGATCAGTCTTTCTACGCGACGGAGAACGTCGCCGAAGGTCTTTCTGAGTTCATCTGTCAGGATGGGGCTACTTGGCAGCGAGTCGCAGAGTTGCGGGACACGATCTTGCTCAAGACTGGCGAGATTCAGACAGGCATAAAGAATGTGCTCGACTGACTCCTCTCATGATTCGAAGGTGTCTCATCCCGACCTTGAAACACGCCGGGCCGAAATCGCACGCCTTCGCGTTGATGAGGGTTTGACGCTTCAAGAAATAGGAAACAGGTTTGGCATTACCCGTGAGCGTGTCCGACAGATTCTCTTGAAGTCAGGAATTAGGATGCCTGACGGAGGGGTCACCTTCTCGGAAGCCGCTTTACGACTGAACTGCTCTCATTTTTTGTTGAGGCGGGCCATTGAGAACATCTTTGGGCGCGTCTCGGTCGCAGAGCAGTTTCCACGTGGCATTTCTGAACAAGAGCTAGCCCGGCTGGAATCCGCGCTTCCAGTTTGTTCTATTTGCGGTGAACGGCTTACGAGGAAGCGCAGAAAGTACTGCAGTGCACGATGTTATAGCGAGCTCTGGAAATACAAGAATTGGAGTACAGAGAAGAAGGCTAAACACATCGAGAGATGCAAGCACTGGGCGGCCCGGAATCCCCAAAAAACCAAGCTCATACAGAAGCGAGCATCGCATAGGTACCAACGACGTCTCACGCGACTCAAAAAGCTCGTAAAGCTTCGCGAGCGCGGGATCTTTTCGTTCGGAGAAGATGGATCGGCCTAGTGGCCGATGAGTATTTCTTGTTCCTTCCTAACACACCTCCACCGGTTCAAAATGCGGGAATGGCCCCTCGGTTTCGGCCAGGGTGCGGAGTGAGACCATCTCGCAACAGCCGCCGAACCGCCCCCACATCGCCAGCACCACCGGGTTGCTGTGCGCCGCGTTCACCGCGGCCTCGGACTGCCACTCGAACACCTCGACGATGCTGCCGTCCGCCGCGCGCATGGCGTAGGGCGGCCGGTCGGTGACCAGGCCCTGCCCGCGCAGCGTCGGCAGGTGCGCCTGCACCTCAGCGAGCAGGTCGGCTTCCTTGCCGGGCTTCGGGCGATAGCAGGCGATGACGAACTGGCCCATCGGGGGACTCCCGTCAGTAGTGCGAAGTGAGTAGTGCGTAGTTAGTCGGAACAGCGAGAGAGTCCTTGCCACCCCTCTCCCGCAGTTGGGAGAGGGGGAAGACTGAAAGGGATTCTGTACTGCCCCTCTCCCAGACGCGGGAGAGGGACAATACGACTACCTGTGTGCTTTCGCCCCCTCTCCTTACAGGAGAGGGGGGACGGGGGGCTTGCCCTTCGTAGCCCCGCACTCCGGGGCGAAGGAGGGTGAGGCCGCTACGCCGGCGGCAACAGCGGGCCGCCCTTCTCTTCCAATTGCGAGCCGATGAAGAGGCGGTGGCCGTCGGGGTCTTCGACGGCGAATTCGCGCATCCGGTAGGGCTGATCGGCCGGCGGCGCCGTCACCTTGGCGCCGCGGGCGGCGACTTCGGCGTGGTAAGCGTCGGCGTCGGGGACATTGATGTAGAGAATGCTGCGGTCGCGCACCGGCGTCTTCAGAGTGAAGTGCACCTCGGCCCGGTGATCGCGGCCGACCATTCCGTACTGCGGCGGGTCGCCCCAGACGAACTCCTCTTCGAAACCGAGGACCCAGCGGTAATAGTCGAGGGCGGCGCGCACATCCGCGACCTGCAAGACGGGCGCGATGTGGCGCGATGGGCGGGTGGTGTCATTTGTCATGTCAACTTCCTCCGTCAGTCATGTTGTCGGCGCCCTTCCCGCGCGGGGGAGTTTTCTCCGTTCCCTCCCCAGTTCGGGAGAGGGTGCCCCGAGCGTTCGCGAGGGGCGGGTGAGGACGAGCCGAAGGGCCAGACATGGCAACGCCGCGCGGCCGAAGCCACGCGGCGTCTGGTACACCTTCACAAGGCAGCAGGCAATCGGGGGTCCATTCTGGCTCGCGTCTCGGGCCCCGGATGGGGGCACCGAGCAGGACACGGTCACGCCTCGGCCGATGAGAACCGGTTCGCTCCAACGCTTACGCGCTGTCCACGTCCGGCCTCAAAACCGGTGGTCTTCCGGTGGCCTGTGCACCGTCCGAAGACGATGCGGGAGGTCTAGTGTTGGGCAGGGTTTCACGCTTAGATGCTTTCAGCGTTTCTCCCGACCGGACACGGCTACCCAGCATTTGCCCTTGGCAGGACAACTGGTACACCGGCGGTCCGTTCACCCCGGTCTTCTCATACTAGGTTAGAGTTCCCGTAGACCTCCTACCCCTGCAACAGATAGGGACCGAACTGTCTCGCGACGTTCTGAACCCAGCTCACGTGACGCTTTCATGGGCGAACAGCCCAACCCTTGGGACCTTCTCCAGCCCCAGGATGCGCCGAGCCGACATCGAGGTGCCAAACCGCCGCGTCGATGTGGACTCTTGGCGGCGATCAGCCTGTTATCCCCGGGGTAGCTTTTATCCGTTTAGCACCGACGGGTCCACTTCCAATCGGTGGATCACTAGGCCCGACTTTCGTCTCCGCTCGACGGGTAGGTCTCGCGGTCAGGCTCCCTTGTGCCCTTGCACTCGCCAGGCGATTACCGACCGCCTTGAGGGAACCTTTGGGCGCCTCCGTTACCATTTAGGAGGCGACCGCCCCAGCCAAACTCCCCACCTGATGGGGTCCCCCTTGCGGGGTTAGGAGTCAAGGATCCACTGGGTGGTATTCCAAGGTTGCCTCCACCGCGGCTAGCGCCACGGCTTCACTGGCTCCCACCTATCCTCTACAGCGCATCCTCGATGCCAACACCAGGCTAGAGTGAAGCTCCACGGGGTCTTTCCGTCCCGTTGCAGGAAACCGGCGTCTGCGCCGGTAGCTCAATTTCGCCGAGTCCCTCGTTGAGACAGCGCCCAAGTCGTGACGCCTTTCGTGCAGGTCGGAACTTACCCGACTAGGAATTTCGCTACCTTAGGACCGTTATAGTTACGGCCGCCCTTGATCGGGGCTTCGGTTCACCGCTTCGCCCCTTGCGGGGCTAACGAATCCCCTTAACCTACCGACAGTGGGCAGGCGTCACCCCCTATACGTCGCCTTACGGCTTCGCAGAGAGATGTGTTTTTGCTAAACAGTCGCTTGGGCCTGGTCACTGCGGCCCCGCCGCCCTCCCCGCGCATCGCGGGTCAAGCAGCAAGGCACCCCTTCTCCCGAAGTTACGGGGCTAACTTGCCGAGTTCCTTAACGAGGGTTCTCTCGCGCGCCTTGGCATACTCTGCCCGCCGACCTGTGTCGGTTTGCAGTACGGTCACGGATCGTGCGTTGCGAGTGGTTTTCTTGTCCCGGGGGCACGCGACTTCGCCGCACCTGTCGGTTTGGCTCGTACTCGCTGCTCCCCCGCCTTGCGGCGAGGTACCGGCTTGAACGCGGACAACCAGCGCCGCGCTCGCACATCCCCGGGCGTCCCGTCGCACCGAATCCCACGATCTGTGGCGCCGGAATATCAACCGGCTGCCCATCGCCCGTCGCCTTTCGGCTGGGGCTTAGGTCCGGCTAACCTCAGGTGGACGAACCTTCCCTAAGAACCCTTCGGCGTTCGGCGGCCCGGATTCTCACCGGGCTATTCGCTACTCATGCCGACATTCTCACTTCCGGCCAGTCCAGCGGCCCTCACGGGTCCACCTTCACTCCGGCCAGAACGCTCCCCTACCATCAAGACAGACCTGCGTCCGTCTCTCTCCGTCGCTTCGGTGCCATGCTTAGCCCCGATAAATTATCGGCGCCCTCGCACTCGACCAGTCAGCTGTTACGCACTGTTTCAAGGATGGCTGCCTCTAAGCCAACCTCCTGGTTGTCTACGCGTGAGGACTTCCTTTCCCACTGAGCATGGCTTGGGGACCTTAGCGGACGGTCTGGGCTGTTTCCCTTTTGACTATGGAGCTTATCCCCCACAGTCCGACTCCCCGGCTCGGCGGCACAGGCATTCGGAGTTTGCCAAGGGTCGGTAGCCCTAGCGGGCCCCTCGCCTTAACAGTGCTCTACCTCCCGTGCCGAAGATTCCGGAGGCTCGCCCTCAAGCGATTTCGGGGAGAACCAGCTATCGCCGGGCTCGATTGGCATATCACCGCTAACCACAGCTCATCCGAGCCGTTTGTCACCGACATCGGTTCGGGCCTCCACCGCGTGGTTAACGCGGGTTCACCCTGGCCATGGTTAGATCGCCCGGTTTCGGGTCGTTCGCCTGCGACTTCTCGCCGTTGTCGACTCGGTTTCCCTTCGGCTCCGCGCCAGAAGCGCTTAACCTTGCCGCAAACGAACACTCGCCGGCTCATTCTCCAATAGGCACGCCGTCACCGTGCGCCGCGGCCCGAAGGCCACGGTGCCCGGCTCCGACTGCTTGTCGGCACCAGGTTTCAGGTTCTATTTCACTCCCCTTCCGGGGTGCTTTTCACTTTTCCCTCACGGTACTCGTTAACTATCGGTCAGTGGCGGTGGAGCGCCTTGGAGGGTGGTCCCCCCGGGTTCCCACAAGATTTCACGGGTCTCGTGGTACTTGGGTACTCTGCGAGACGCCGATACACGCTACGCCGACCGGGCTGTCACCGTCTGCGGCGGACCGTTCCAGGTCGCTTCGACTCACGCGTATCCAGCATCCGACAGACCGGCAGGTCTGTCCTGCAGAGCCCCGCAACCCCGCGTGCACAACGACTGCCGTCTATTACGCGCACACGGTTTGGGCTCCAGCCCCGTTCGCTCGCCGCTACTAGGGGCCTCTCGGTTGATTCGGTCTCCTCAGGGTACTGAGATGGTTCAATTCCCCTGGTGCCCTTCCCGTCCGAAGACGGGATACTCCGACTTGACTCGGAGTGGGTTGCCCCATTCGGGTACCCCCGGATCACAGCCTGCCTGCGGCTCCCCGGGGCATATCGCTGCTCGCCGCGCCCTTCATCGGCCGACCACTGCCGAAGCATCCCCCTGATGCCGTCTCCTGCGTGGCTCGCGTCCTGCTCGCTGCCCCACACTGCGGGGAAACGAACGGCCGCGTCCAGTAGGGACACCTCGATTGCTGCTGCCTTGTCAAGGTGCGGCACGCCGTGTGGACGGCGCGCACCATGGCCAACTTGCGTGTGCCCAGCAGGGTCCGGAGCGAGGGTCGCCCTCGACCGGGTTCCAGTAGAAAGGAGGTGATCCAGCCGCACCTTCCGGTACGGCTACCTTGTTACGACTTAGCGCCAGTCGCCGATCACACCGTAGACGGGTCCCCCCCTTGCGGGTTGGGCCCCCGGCTTCAGGTGCCACCGACTTCTTTCGCTTGACGGGCGGTGTGTACAAGGCCCGGGAACGGATTCACCGCCGTGTTGCTGACCGGCGGTTACTAGCGATTCCGGCTTCACGCAGTCGGGTTGCAGACTGCGATCCGAACCGCGGCCGGTTTTGTGGGATTCGCTCTCCCTCGCGGGTTTGCAGCCCTCTGTGCCGGCCACTGTAGCATGTGTGTCGCCCAGGGCATAAGGGGCATGCGGACTTGACGTCATCCCCACCTTCCTCCTCGTTGCCGAGGCAGTTCCGCGTGAGAGCCAGTCCCCGAGGGGACAGAGGCAACACGCGGTGAGGGTTGCGCTCGTTGCGGAACTGAACCCAACATCTCACGACACGAGCTGACGACAGCCATGCACCACCGGTGCTCGGAGGGTCCACCCCGAAGGGCGGCACTGGCGCCATTTCGGGCACCATTCACCGAGCATGTCAAACCCTGGTAAGGTCCTTCGCGTAGCATCGAATTAAACCACATGCTCCACCGCTTGTGCGGGCCCCCGTCAATTCCTTTGAGTTTCAGCCTTGCGGCCGTACTCCCCAGGCGGCGCACTTACCGCGTTAGCTCCGGCACCGGAAGGGTCGAGACTCCCGACACCTAGTGCGCATCGTTTACGGCTAGGACTACCGGGGTATCTAATCCCGTTTGCTCCCCTAGCTTTCGCGCCTCAGCGTCAGCACCAGCCCAGATGGCCACCTTCGTCGCCGGCGTTCTGCCCGATATCTACGGATTTCACCCCTCCACCGGGCATTCCACCATCCTCTGCTGGGCTCCAGCCGACCCGTATCGACGGACCTCTCCCGGTTGAGCCGAGAGCTTCCACCGCCGACGCGATCAGCCGCCTACGCGCTCTTTACGCCCAGTAAATTCGGGCAACGCTCGCCACCTCCGTCTTACCGCGGCTGCTGGCACGGAGTTCGCCGTGGCTTTCCAGAGTGGTACCGTCCATTCTCTTCCCACTCCACCGAGGTTTACAACCCGAAGGCCGTCATCCCTCACGCGGCGTCGCTGCGTCAGCCTTTCGGCCATTGCGCAAGATTCCCGGCTGCTGCCTCCCGTAGGAGTCTGGACCGTGTCTCAGTTCCAGTGTGGCCGACCACCCTCTCAGGCCGGCTCCCCGTCGTCGCCTTGGTAGGCCGTTACCCCACCAACGAGCTGATAGGCCGCAGGTCCCTCCGTGGTCGCCTTTCGGCTTTCCCCCGTCCGGCAGGCGCCGGTCGGGTCACATCCGGTATTGTCTCGGGTTTCCCCGGGGTATCCCCGAACCACGGGCAGGTTACCTACGTGTCACGCACCCGTTTGCCGCTCCCGGACTCCCGAAACCCGAAGGTTCCAGGGCCGGACGCTCGACTTGCATGCCTGAAGCACGCCGCCAGCGTTTGCCCTGAGCCAGGATCAAACTCTCCATTCGTGATCCGATCCCCCGGCGACGCGAACGCCGCCGGAGTGCTCTGTTGCCGTCGTTGACTGATCCTCGCCCGTAACACAAGCTGGGCACGCGTAAGTTGTCAAGGTGCGTATTCGAATCCCTGGGCTCTGACGGCCCTGGGCAAAGGCGAAGTATGCGGCCTGCGCCGTCCCTTGTCAAGGCGTGTTCCACACCCCCGCGTTACTGACCAGCGGCGGGCCCCGCCGTCAGTCGTTGGGCATAGTCCGCCGCCACCTTGTCGCCCGGGTCGAAGGCCTGCAGCCGGCCGATGAGCACCTGCGCCTGGGTGCGGTCGTGCCGGTCCCAGGCGGCGCGCAGATCGAGGCGGTCGAGGTCGCGCTGGGCAAAGCGGTTCGCCGGCTCGATGGCGAGGATGCGCTCGCTCGTCGTGCGCAGCGCCTCCCACTGCTCGAGGATGGCGTGCAGGTTGGCCTTCTGCCGCATGACCAGCACCGTGTCGGTCGGGTCGTGCACCAACGCCGCGGCGGTCTCGAGGTCCTGCAGCGCGCGCACCGGGTCGTGGTGCCACCGGTAATAAAATTGGTATCCGCGGTGGAAGGGGATGTACCACGCCTGTGGCACATTCTTGATCCCGCGCGCGTAGGCATCGAGCGAGTCGTCGTCTCGCCCGAGCGAATGCAGCGCGAAGGCCTGATCCACATAGTTGTCGAGGTTGCCGGGCTCGATGGTCTGCAGTTCGGTAAAGAGTTCGGCGGCGCGCGCGTAGTTGCCGCTATGCCAAGCGTCGTCGAGTTCGAGGCGGACCAGTTGCGCCCGGTTGTGGCCGGTCTGCAGATGCACGCGCGCGCTGTATGCGATGACGCCGCCGATCACACCCAGCGCCGCCAACACCAGCAATCGCTGTTTGAGGTTCACGCCCCCGCGCTCACCCGCACATTGTAGTCCGTCCGACCGCGTGTCGCACGCCCTTGACACGCCGCGCGGCGGGCCGTAAATTGGCGCGCACGGACGGTCCTGATGGAGCCGGAACTCCTGCGATCGCATCGCCTCCGCCCGCTGCCAGCACCAGCGCGCTGAGGCCCTGGCACACCGCTGCACTCGCGGCGGCGCTCTACCTCGCCTTCTTCGCCCTCGTTCCCCCGCTCAGCCGCGCCGCCGCCGATTGGCCCCCCCTTGCCGTCGCCTTCGGGCGCGCCCTGCTCTCTATGGTGTTTGTCGCGGTGGCGCTGGGGATGGCGGCGTCCTTCGGCGGACTGCGGCTGTCACTCGCCGCGGACGCGCTGCTGTTTGTCGTCTTCGGCGGGCTGACGCTGCTCGCCCGCCTGCGCGCCGACTTGCTGCCGGCGCCGTTGGCGGCGTTGGCGCCGCCCGTGCGCGCAGCGCTCATCGAGACGGCGCGGCCGGTCGGCGAACTGGTGCTCGTCCTCGGGGCGGTGTTCCTCGGCCGCTTGTTGTCGCGCATCGTGCGCGAGGGCAAACTGCTGGCGCCGCTGGTGGTCGCGGCGGCGATGGTGGACATTTACACCGTCTACGGCGGCTTCGTGCGCTCGCTCATCGCCACCGCGCCGGAAGTGGTGCAACAGTTTAGCGCCGCGGCGCCGGCGACGCCTGGGCCGCGCGCTGTCCCGCTGGTGGCGCACACCGTCGGCGTCGGCGACTTCGTCTTCGCCGCGATGTTCTTCACTATCATCGTGCGCTTCGGGATGAACCGGGCGCTCACTTGGTGGGCGCTGTTCTGGGTCTTGGTCGCGGTCGGCGTCTGCTGGCGATTGCTCGATGTCTTCGGCGTGCCGGTGGACGCGCTGCCCGGCCTGGCAGTGATGGCGCCGGCGGTGCTGCTGGCGAACTGGGAGCATTTCCGCTACACGGCGCGGGAGCAACTGATGCTGCTGGCTGCGGGCGCGGCGCTGGCGGCGGGGATTGTGGTGCTGTTGGTGGTGAAGGGATGAGAAACGGAACTGAACTCCTGGTCTCGACCGGGGCGGTACCCTGCGTATGCAGCGAGGCGGAGTAATCCCGATGGACGAAACGGCAGCGAAACCAATGAATACCGACCGCATCCCCTACGACCACACACGCATTGAGGAGCGCTGGCAGCGGCGCTGGGCCGAGTCGGGCGCCTTCACCGCACGCCGCGACCCGAAGCGGCCGCGCAAGTTCTATTGTCTGGAAATGTTCCCCTACCCCTCCGGCGACCTGCATGTCGGCCACATGCGCAATTACACGCTCGGCGATGTCACGGCGCGCTTCCACCGGATGCGCGGCTTCAATGTGCTCTATCCGCAGGGGTTCGACGCCTTCGGACAACCGGCGGAGCAGGCGGCGGTGCAGCGCGGCATTCACCCGGCCGAATGGACTTTCCAGTGCATCGACCGGATGCGCGGGCAGTTCAAGCGAATGGGCTTCAGTTACGACTGGCAACGCGAGGTCGTCACTTGCGTGCCAGAGTATTACCGGTGGAACCAATGGCTGTTCCTGCGGTTCCTCGAGCGCGGGCTGGCGTTCCGGGCGATGTCGCCGGTCAACTGGTGCCCGAATTGCAAGTTCGTATTGAGCGACGAGGAAGCGCAGGGCGGGCGCTGCTGGCGGTGCGACGGGCCAGTGACTCGCGTCGACCGCGAGCAGTGGTTCCTGCGCATCACCGACTACGCCGACCGCCTGCTCGACGACCTGCAGCAACTGACCGCCTGGCCGGAGCAGGTGCGGGCGATGCAGGCCAACTGGATCGGGCGCAGCGAGGGCGTACGCTTCGAGTTGGAAATCCCCGAGACGGGCGACCGTGTTGCGGTCTTCACCACGCGCATCGACACCGTGTTCGGGATGACCTTCGTTCTGCTGTCGCCCGACCACCCGCTGACCGCGAAGCTGCGCCCGCGCAACCCCGACCCCGCGGCGGTGGATGCGGTCATCGAGCACGCACGCACGGCGACGCCCGTCGAGCGCATCACCAGCCGCCGCGGCGCCGCGCTCGGCGTGCACGCCATCAATCCGCTGAACGGCGAGCGGGTGCCCGTCTGGGTAGCCGACTATGTGGTGATGGAATACGGCACCGGCGCCATCATGGCCGTGCCGGCGCACGACGAGCGCGACCTGCAGTTCGCCCGCCAATACGGCCTGCCGGTGCGCGTCGTCGTGCAGCCGAACGGCGCACCGCTCGACGCGGCGACGATGGAGTCCGCATACACGGGCGACGGCACCCAGGTGAATTCGGGCGCATACGATGGCCTGCCGAACCGCGCGGCGATGGCGCGCATCGCCGCCGACCTGGAAGCGCGCGGCCTCGGCCAACGCACCGTGCAGTACCGGTTGCGCGACTGGCTGATTTCGCGGCAGCGCTACTGGGGCACGCCGATTCCCATCGTGTACTGCGACAAGTGCGGGACGGTGCCGGTGCCCGACCACCAACTGCCGGTCGTCTTGCCGCTCGACATCCCGTTCACCCGCGAGGGACAGCCGCTGGCGATGGCGGAGTCGTTCGTCCAGACCACCTGTCCCAAGTGCGGCGGGCCGGCCCGGCGCGAGACCGACACGATGGCGCAGTGGATCGAGTCGTGCTGGTATTTCCTGCGCTACACCGACGCCCGCAATGTCACCGCGCCCTTCGCCAGCGACGAGGCGAACTTCTGGGCGCCGGTCGACCAGTACATCGGCGGCATCGAGCACGCCGTGTTGCACCTGCTCTACTCGCGCTTCTTCACCAAGGTGCTGCACGACCTGGGGATGGTGACATTCACCGAGCCGTTCACCCGCCTGTTCGCGCAGGGGATGATCACCAAGGACGGCGCGGTGATGTCGAAGTCGAAGGGCAACGCGGTGGCGCCCGAGGAGGTGATCGAGAAGTTCGGCGCCGACACCGTGCGCACGCACATCCTGTTTATGGGGCCGCCGGAGCAGAGCGCCGAATGGTCGGACGAGGGTGTCGCGGGCACGCACCGGTTCCTGGGGCGCGTCTGGCGGCTGGTGCAGGACAGCCGCGCGCACAAAGTCGTATCCCAAGCCCCTCTCCGTGAGACGGAGAGGGGTGCCGAAGCCGGGGTGAGGTCGGGCGACCCGGCGGCGATTCGGGATATCTGCCGCCTGACGCATCACAGCATCCAGCGCGTCACCGCCGACATCGAGGCGTTCAAGTTCAACACCGCCATTTCGGCGCTGCACGAACTGACGCACGGCCTAACGACCGCGGCGGAACGCATCGTGCAACTAACCTCACCCCCAAACCCCTCTCCGATAACGGAGAGGGGTGGCGAAGCCGGGGTGAGGTCGGTGAGCAGTGCTGACGAGCTCCGCGCCGCCGTGCGCGAAGGCGTCGAAGCGCTGGTGCTGCTGCTGTCGCCGTTCGCGCCGCATCTGTGCGAGGAACTGTGGGAGGCGCTCGGCCACACGGACGGGCTGACCTGGCACCCGTGGCCGGTCGCCGACGCCGCGCTCGCCGCCGCCGAGCAGGTGACCATCGTCGTGCAGGTGAACGGCAAGGTGCGCGACCGCCTGACTGTGCCCGCCGGCACGCCCGACGACGAGTTGCGCCGCCTGGCGCTGACGAGCGCGAATGTGCAGAAACACCTGGGGGGGCAAGAACCGCGCGAAATCATCGTCGTGCCCGGGCGGCTGGTGAACATCGTCGTGTAACCCCTCCCCCCGGCCCCTCGACTACGCTTGGGGCCACCCCTCTCCGTTAACGGAGAGGGGTGGCGAAGCCGGGGTGAGGTGAATCGGGTGTTTGGAAGAAGGTCTGGGCTTATGGCAAAGACCCCGCACGCACAACTCGAGTCGTTCATCGCCAAGTTCTCGCCGCAAGTGGCGGCAGTGACGCGGGCGGGGTTCGCCGCGATGCGGCGCCGGTTGCCGGGCGCCACGGTGATGGTGTACGACAACTACAACGCGCTGGTCGTCGGCTTCGGGCCGACGGAGCGCCCGTCCGAGGCCATCCTCTCGCTCGCCGTGTATCCCCGGTCGGTGGCGCTCTGCTTCCTGCGCGGGGCATCACTGCCCGACCCGCGACGCCTGCTGATGGGCAGCGGCAAGGTCGCCCGCCATGTCGTTTTGGGGAGCGCGGCCGACCTGGACAAGCCCGCGATCCGCGCCCTTATTGCGCAGGCCGTACGGCTCGCGGCTTTGCCAATGCCGACCGGCGGCCGTGGCCCCATCATCATCCGGTCCATCTCGGCGAAGCAGCGCCCCCGCCGCCCCCGTTAGCGCTCCGCATTCCGTGTTACGCTGGCCGGAGGAGAGACACAGATGCCCCAAACGGATTGCCCGAAGTGCGGCGGCCGGATGGCCGAAGGGTTCATCGCCGATTATCAGCACGCCGATGTGGCGCCGTCGGTCTGGGTGGAGGGCCCGCCGCAGCGCGGCCTGCTCCGCACCGCCAAGTTCCCGAAGAGCGCCAAGCACACGGTGGCCACTTACCGCTGCGAGCGCTGCGGCTACCTCGAGTCCTACGCCGCCCTGACCGACCCCTCCGACGACGGGTAGACTGGCAGCAGATCAGCAGGTGAGTTCGGCAAGCCGCTGAATCTGATGGCGGGGGAGAAAGCCATCAACCGCCGTCACCGCTCCAGTTCCTCGGCGCGCACTGCATGCGCGCTCCTTGCATTCGGCTTCGTCGCGTTGATCGTCCGCCCCGCGCCCGCCACTCATGACCCGACACAGGGCCACCACACCTTCACCGGGCCGATTGGACTGGCGTGGCAGGCCCTCACCGACGCCAATGCGCCGTTTGCAGATCTCGTCGCCATGGCCGTGGCGCCTGGTGGCACGACGGTATTCGTGACCGGCACTAGCGACCTCAACGGGACAGGGCGCGACTTTCTCACGCTCGCGCTCGATGTGGGAACCGGCAGTGTCCTGTGGTCGGCGCGGTTCGACGCCGGCGCGGGAAACCCGGACCTCGCCGACGCACCGCGCGGCATTGCGGTGAGTCCCGATGGATCGACCGTGTTCGTCACCGGCGACAGCGAACTGCCCTTCGGGTTGAGTTCTACGGTGGACTACCTGACCGTCGCCTATGACACCGCGACCGGCGCGGAACTGTGGACGGCGCGCTACGACGGCTTCAGCGACACCAGCGCGCACTTGATGGACACGACCACCGGCGTGCTCGTGACGCCCGACGGCCAACGAGTCATCGCCACCGGCCGCACCGGTAGCCACATCGGCACCGTGTCCTACGACGCCGCAACGGGCGCGCAGCAGTGGCTGACCGTTGAGAATGTGGACGGCGATGAACGCCCGCTCGACCTCGCTGTCGCGCCCGACGGCGCGACGGTGTTTGTGGTCGGGCAGACGGGCGCCGTTGGGGTAGGCGGCGCGTTTCGCACCTATGCCTATGCGACTGCGACCGGCGTCCAAGCGTGGGCGGCGTTCTTCGACGGCACCGGCGGCGGCAACGACATCGCCGAGGGCGTTGCTGTCAGCCCCGACAGCAGCCGCGTCTTCGTGACGGGCACGACGCTCGCCACTGGTGGACATATCAATTACGCGACCATCGCCTACGACTCCGCCACCGGCGCGCAACTGTGGGCGAAGGAGTCGCCCGACGGCAGCGCCCACGATGTCGCAGCCAGCCCCGACGGGTCGCAGGTGTTCGTGACGGGCGAGAAAACCGTGCTGCGCACCTACTACGACCAGGATTGGGGCACGGTCGCCTACAACGCCGCCACGGGCGCGGAGCAGTGGTCCATGACATACAACGGGCCGGGCAATCGCAATGACCGGGCGACGCTCGTTGCCACTCGAAGCAGCGGCTCGCAAGTCTTAGTCTCCGGGGTAAGTGGGCCAGTGGACAACGACGACTTTGTCACGATTGCGTACGACGCCGCGACTGGCGCGCAACAGTGGATTGCTGAATCCGACGGCGCTGTGAGTTCGCCCGACGCCCCGTTTGGGGTCGCCGACGCGGCGGCGCGGGTCATTGTGGCCGGGCGCATCGAGGGCGCCGGCCCGAGTTTCGACATGATGACGGTCGCCTATTGCAGTGTCCGGTTTGCCGATACGCCGTGCACGCACTGGGCGTTCGCGTTCATCGACGCGTTGGTTGCCGCTGGCATCGCGGCCGGCTATCCAGATGGTGACTTCCATCCGGAGGTGCAGGTGACGCGGGCGCAATCGGCGGTGCTCCTGGCGCGGGCCGTAGACTCGATCGACCACGATTTCGATGCCTTCTCGCCGCCCGCCTGCGGCCACGAGACCTTCAAGGATGTGCGGTGCACCTACTGGGCCTACCCGTTCATCGAGTACCTGGCTGCGAAGGGGCTCGCCGTCGGAACGAGCGTCGGCGCTTTCTCACCCGAGGCCCTGCTGCCGCGGACGCAGATGGCGGTGTCGCTGGCGCGGCTGCGCGACCGGCTCGACGGCGACTTCGCCGCCTTCACACCGCCGGCGTGCGGCAGCGAGTCCTTCCCCGATGTGCCCTGCACACGGCCGGACTACAAAGCCATTGAGTACATCAAGACGAAGGGCATTGCCAGCGGGTTTGGCGACGGCACCTTCCGTCCGCTGGCGCTGGTCACGCGGGCGCAGATGGCGGTGTTCCTGGTCCGGGCGGCGGAATTGCCCTTGTAGCGCGAAGAGAGAATCGGGTCGCCCGCGCGAGGGCGGCCACCCGCGGTCATTCAGTACTGAGTTGACTTCAGCCCGACGGGAACGCGCCGCGATTCGACGCGGCCGCCGAGACGGATGATGAAGAACGGGCCGATCGTTCCCGCTTCGGTCGCCGTCGCCAAAGTCGCATGATGCGTGCACACGACGAGCGGCGCTTCACCGCCCCGAAGATCCAGCCAGTCATACCAAGTGCAATTGGGGCACCCCCACTCCGGGCCGCGCTCCACATAGACGGGAACGCCCCCAAAGTACGCGTACGATGTGTAAGGTACGCCGCTGTTTCGTGGTTGCGCCCGTCCGGTGAGCACTCCGGCGATAGCGGCATCGGCCACATCCGCCGGACACAGAAATACGGTGGGATCCTTGAGATACTTCCCGACCAAGTCGCTCAAGTGTTCCGGCAGGCCGCGCGTTTTCGGGCTGGGATGGTCGCGGCGATAGGCAATCAGCGCCTTGCTGATGGCGCGCAGGTGGTCGAGGCACACCTGGCGATCGTGCGCCTTCTCTTGCGGGGACTTGGGCGGGTGCGGGTGCGGCGTCGGCCCTGAAGGGTCACCGTCCGTCACAATGTCCGTTGGGACGATGTGCATCGGCGACGGGACCGGTCGCGAGTACACCCACATCAGCCCGCCGATGAGGGCGATCGCCATGATGAGAATCAGCATGGCGAGCAAGGAATTCATGTGCTGTTTTGGCTGACTGTTCCCCGCGCCCGGCTGCATCGTTGTCCGCCGTTTCCTATGTTTTCGCCGTCCGAAGTGCAGTCTTCGGCGGCGACGTGCACCAAACGCTTATCTCCGATTCAGACCAGGTATTGAGTATCGCCTTCGCCCTTAGGTAAAACACTCTGCTTGGGTCTCCAGTGAGGTCCAACAGTTTTTGGTAATTCGAAGTGTCAGCATCTTCATGCCCTTCCAGTTGCAAGCCTCCATAGCGCACTGTCTTTGCAAGCACGGTTTTCGTAAATTCTTTCCTCTTCTCCAACGCTGATTCAATGGTCGCCTTGTAGCGGCGACCCAGTGCATTCTTAGGATCAATCCGTTCTCGAGCCATTTGACTACACGGCCACCACCGATGCATGGCAGCGCGGTGAGAAGAGTTGGGGAGCACCGACTCTTTCCTCCCTTCTGGACGAAACGACAGGGCGTTCGGGCCCTCAAATTCCCGTCGGTATCGCCTGTTCCACTTGTCCGAAAGTTTGTCGGGATTGAGAATCAGTTTGATCGATTGCTTGTCAGACGGATTGTCGCCGGCCCCACCTTGCATCAAGGCTGTCTCAATTCTGCAGAACGATGCGAAGGGATCATCGACGGCTGGTCCCTTGTTTTCAATGATCACCAGCTGCCCGGTTGCATCAATGCCCCAAATGTCTCCCTCCAGTTCGCTGCAGACCGGTGAAAAGAGCCATTCCGCATTTATGGAAGGGGGCAACAGTTCTGGCGAAGCCCATAGCCAAACAACTGCATCTTCCTCATGGCAGGGAATCGTTTCTCGTTTTTCAGGACTCAGCCCTTCGAGTCGATCCTTCCATTCTTTGGTTCGCTTCGGATTGTATCCGAGTGGCGCGGGAACATGAGCAACGGGGTATGGCTTTCCATGAATTTCGTTCAATGTCATTAACCCTCACACTCAGCGGATGACGTCTAACTCGCTACCGCCGCCGTGCGGCGCAACCGCGTCACATGCTTCACGATTTGCTCGCCGGCGTAGTCCACTTCCTCATCCGTCGTGAAGCGGCCGACGCACATGCGCAGCGACCGCTGCGCCTGCTCCGGCGTGCGGCCGATGGCCAGCAGCACCCGCGACGGCGCCGCCGCCCCCGTCGAGCAGGCCGACCCCGACGACAGCGCCACCGTCCGCAGGCCGGTGACCAGCGGCTCCGGCTCCACGCCCGCCACCGAGATGTTCAAGTTGCCGGGCAGCCGGTCGGTCGGGTGGCCGTTGAGGATGATGTCCTCGAGGCCGTCAAAGAGGATGGTGCGCAGGCGCTCGCGCAGCGAGGTGAGGCGGTGGCCTTCTTCCTCGATGTCGGCATCGGCGACCGCGCAGGCGACGCCGGCGCCGACGATGCCGGGGACATTGTGCGTGCCGGAGCGCAGCCCGCGCTCATGGCCCGCGCCCTCGAGGACGGGGAAGACGGGGATGGGCGGCTCGCGCCGCCGGACATAGAGCGCGCCGACGCCCTTGGGGCCGTAGAGTTTATGCGCGGAGAGCGAGAGCAGGTCCACGCCCAGGTCGTCGACGCGGCAGCGCAGTTTGCCGACGCCTTGCGCGGCATCGGTGTGGAAGAGGACGCCGCGCGCCTTGGCGAGGCGCCCGATCGCGGCGATGGGATGGAGAGTGCCGATTTCGTTGTTCGCCCACATCAGCGAGATGAGGCGGGTGTCCGGCTCGATGGCGTCGGCGACCTGTTCGGGCGTCACGCGCCCGAATTCGTCCACCTCCAAGCACGACACCCTGAAGCCGTGGGCTTTCAGGGTGTCGATGGGACCGAGGACGGCCTTGTGCTCGGTACAGCAGGTGATGACATGGCCGCCGTCGCGCTCGAACGCCTTACAGACGCCCTTGATGGCGATGTTGTTCGACTCGGTGGCGCCGCCGGTGAAGATGATTTCGGTCGGGTGCGCGCCCAAGCAAGCGGCCACTTGCCGGCGGGCCTGCTCGATGGCGTCGTGGGCGGCGCGGCCGAAGGCGTGGTTGACGCTCTCGGCGTTGCCGTATTGCTCGGTGAAAAAGGGTAGCATCGCCGCGACCACCCGCGGGTCGCAGGGCGTAGTGGCGTTGTTATCGAGATAAACGGGCGGTTTCAGCATCGGCGGGGCTATTGTCCCGCAAAACCGCTTCGGCGATAAGCGGGCGAGTCCTGTTGGCGGCCTTTGGTCCGGGGATGAGATCCCCGGACTCACCGTTGAACGCCCGTTGAACCGGGCTCGTGCAGTCCAGTTGGTCGAGCCCCATTGATGGGGCGCTCACCGTGAGTCCGGCCATTTCATGGCCGGACGACAACCTCATCCCCAACCCCTCTCCGTTTGCGGAGAGGGGTGCGAAGCAGCCCGTCCTCACCCCCTCTCCCGGACTGGGAGAGGGGGGATCAACACAGGGCAATTCAGTTCTCCGCTCGTCGTAGAGGAGACGGGGGAGAGGGGTGTGGGGAACGCGGCCAGCGCCGCCTCCGTCTCTCATTCGTGGAGGCGGCCTGGGCGGCGTCGGCCTCCGAACTCTCAAGGAGGAAGCAATGCGTACACGCATCACCCTGTTAGGAGGTATTTTGACGGCGCTGGCCGTCGGCTCGCTGGGCGTGATGCCCGCGTTTGCAGCCGCCACGGCGCCGGGCTATGCGAAGCCCGCAGCGACCGCCACCAAACCGATGGCCGCGAAGCCGGCCAAGCCGGCCGCTGTGAAGCCGGCGGCCAAGACGGTCACGGTGACCGGCGAGGTCGTGGACTTGAATTGCTACTTCCGTGACGGCAAGGCGGCCACTGGCCCAAAGCACGCGGCCTGCGCCCAGACCTGCGCCAACGCGGGTGCGGCCTTGGGGATCCTGACCAAGACCGGCAAACTGTATGTCAACGCCGGCAAGTCCCCGTCGGGCGACGGCGATGACCTGAAGGCGTGGGCCGGCAAGACAGTCGCCGCGACCGGCACCGTGCACACCCAAAGCGGGGTGACCGCTCTGGTGGTGACTTCGGTCAAGGAAGCCGCGGCGGCGCCGATGAAGCCCGCCCCGAAGACCGGCACGAAGCCGAAGAGCAGCCCGAAGTAACTTCGACAATTCCCGGTAGTCCCAGGGGAGGGCCGTCGCCCTCCCCTGTTGTTATTTACCGTTGATCCGGAGATCGCTTCGCTTTGTATCCGAGCGTATTGATAGCTTCCTGGATTTTGGCAGGCGAAACAGCCGCGGGGTCATAGTGCACGACCGCCTTTCCGTCCTTGAGTGATACCTGCGCGTCCTTCACGCCCTTCTGCGTGCGCAGGGCGGTCTGGATCGTGGTGGCGCACCCCTCGCAATACATGCCGACCACTTCAAAATCGACCGTCTGCACGCCCGCGACCTGCGTGGGCGCCGACTTCCCGGCAAACCAGGCCGGGTTGGCGAAGTGGTAGCCGAGGGCCGCGAAGACAAGCATCGTGGAAACCCACAAGGACGCGCGCTGCACGCGCTGGGCGCGCAGCGGACCCGGGGCGCAGCGGCCTTCGGCATCACAGCAAAGGGCCGGCACAGGGCGGTAGGCCTGATAGAACCCCACCGCCAAAAAGAGGAACGCGGCGCCGGCGAGAACGGGCGTGTATTTGCCCAGCGCCACGGTGGCGGCGCCAAAGGAACCGAGGCCGAAAGTGAGGGCCACGAGCGGGCCCCAGCAACAAGCAGTGGCGGCGACGGCGCCGCCGACTGAACCGAGCAGCAGCAGTTTCTCTTTCATCGTGTCCTCCGAGCAAGGTGCTCCACCAACTTGCGGACTGTTCCGTTCACGGTGGTTTCATCCAGGAAATGGAAGACAAGTTTTCCTTCCTTGCGGCTGCGGATGAGTCGCGCATCGCGCAGCAGCCGGAGATGGTGCGAGACGGCGGGCAGGGACATGTTCAGCAAGTCCGCCAGTTCGCAGACACAGAGTTCGCATTTGCCGAGCGCGAACAGGATTCTTGCCCGCACCGGGTCCCCGGCGGCCTTCAGCAGGCGGGCGGCGTCGTCGAAAACCGGGCCGGGCGGCATCTGCGGGGCCACGCGGGCCACGCGGCTGCGATCGGGGTTGAGGACTTCACAGGCGTCACTCTCTTGCAGTCGCACGCGTTTTGCCATAGCATGAACTATAACACTTAAACATTCGTTGAGGTTCCCAGAGGCACGACGGAAGGAGAAAGTCGATGGCCAAGCAGGTGAAGGTCTACTCCCAGCCCGGCTGAATGTTCTGCGACCGGGCGAAAGAGTTCCTTTCGCGCAAGGGAGTGCCGTTCGAGGTGCGGGACATCTCCGCGGACGAGACAGCGATGGCCGAACTGACCGTCCTCGGCTTCATGACCACGCCGGTGATCGTGATTGACGGCGAGGTGATTGTCGGGTTCGACTCGGCGAAGATCGAGGCGGCGCTCCAGGGACGGACCGCCGGCTAACCTGCCACGAGGCCGTGCTGGGGGGGGGCGTGAACTTTTCCCGATACCAGAGCGTTAAGTCCGTTGACCCCACTCGGGGAATACACAAATCTCTTTCGGAGGAAGCACCATGCGAACGCGTCTTGCAGTAGTCGGTGGCGTGATGGCGATGGCGCTGGCCGGCGCTGGGTTCGTGGCGCTGGCCAATGCCAAGCCCGCCGATACGATGGCGAAACCCCAGACCGTTACGATCCGCGGCGAAGTCGTGGACCTCGGCTGTTATATGCGGATGGGCGCCAAGGGTGGCGCCGGCGCCGGTCATGAGGCCTGCGCCATTGCCTGTGCCAAGGCCGGCTTGCCGCGCGGCATCGTCGACGCGAAGACCGGCCAAGTCTACTTGAGTCTCGGCAAGAGCCTGATGGGCGCCGCGGGCCAGGACATTGACACCTTCATGGCCAAGAAAGTCGTGGTGACCGGCGAGGTGTTCACGCAAAAGGGCATTCAGAGCATCGCCGCCGTCTCCATCAAGGAAGAGGGCGTGAGGTAGCATTCTCAACTGTCGCGGGGGAGGGATAACCCTCCCCCGCTCCTCTGCTCGCCCACAGGAAACCCGCGGCGCAGTGCGTATTCTGAACGCATGAGCTCCGAGACCCCTGGCGCCCCGTCCGCTCCCGTGACCAGCCCGGGGCGCCGCCGCCTGCTCGAGCGCGCGGTGTACGCGCTCGGCGGGCTGTTCGCCGCGGTCGTGGCGGCGCCGCTGCTCGGCCCCGTCATTGCGCCGGTGTTGCGGCGGCGGGCGCCGCGCTACTACTCGCTCGGTAAAATCGAGCAATTCCCCGACGGGGCGCTGACGCCCGCCACTTTCGAAGTGGTGACGATGGACGGCTGGCGCGAAGTGCGTGAGACGCGCAAGGTCTATGTGCGCCGCGCCGGGGACGCGTTCATCGTGTTTTCGATCACCTGCACGCACCTGGGCTGCTCGGTGCGCTGGGACGCCGTCACGCAGCGATTCCGCTGCCCCTGTCACGGCGGCGTCTATGACGCCGAGGGCCGGGTGGTGTCGGGGCCGCCGCCGCACGCGCTGCCGCGCTACGCCACGGTCGTCAGCCGCGGCGAAGTCATCGTCGAAGAGGCGTGATGGGGCGGCTCGGAGCGTTCCTCGCAGACCGGCTGGGCGCGCAGGGGTGGGGTGCGGCGCTGCGCAAGCCGCTGCCGCACGGCGTCGGCTGGCTGCATTCGCTGGGCAGCGTGGCGCTGTTCCTCATCCTGCTGCAGGCCGGCACCGGCATCGTGATGGCGATGCACTATGTCCCCTCGCCCGCGGAGGCGCATGACAGCGTCGCCTACTTCATCGGCGAAGTGCTGGGCGGCCAGTTCGTTCGGAGCGTCCATTACTGGAGCGCGAACGCGCTCATCATCGTCCTGGTCCTGCACTTGCTGCGCGTCTTTCTGCACGGCGCTTACAAGCCGCCGCGGGAACTGACCTGGATGGCGGGCGTGCTACTCTTCACGCTGGTGCTTGGCTTCGCCTTCACCGGCGACCTGCTGCGCTGGGACCAGAAGGGCTACTGGATGACCGTCATCGGCGTGCATGTCGCCGGTTCGACGCCGCTGATCGGGAAGTACTTGCAGACCCTGTTGATGGGCGACCACATCGGCGCGCTGACGCTGCCGCGGTTTTATGCGCTGCACATCTTGGTGCTGCCCGCCGCCGCGTTCGCACTGATGGGATTGCATGTGTTTCTGGTGTGGCGGAAGGGCCCGGCGCCGCCCGGGCGCGCCGTGGGCGAATCCGGCACGCCGGCGTCGACTTTCCATCCGTACCAACTGTTGCGCGACAGCACGATGATGATCGCGGCGTTCGGCATCGTTGCCGCGCTCGCCATTTGGCGGGCGGCGCCGTTGGAGGCGGTCGCCGACCCGACCAGCACCGCCTACACGCCGCGGCCGCCGTGGTTCCTCGACAGCATCTTCTTCATGTTGCAGTACGCGCACGGGTTCTGGCAGCCGTTCGTGTCCGTCATCCTGCCCGGGTTGTTCATCGGGTTCCTGTTGCTGTTACCGTTCCTCGACCGCAATCCCGAGCGGCGGCTGCGCAAGCGGCCGGTGGCGGCCCTGGCGGCGCCCGTGATTGTCATCGTCGTTGCCGGAATGACTTACCTCGGATCACAGGTCAAGCACGCGGGCGCAGTCGATGTTGCGCCCGCAACGGCAACCCTCACCACCGACGAACAGCGCGGCCAGCGGTTGATCAAGCAACTCGAGTGCTTGCAGTGCCACGCGCTGGGCGGCGTCGGCGGCTCCGCCGGGCCGGACTTGGCGCGAGCGAAGCCGATGCACGATCCGCAGTGGCAACTTGAACATTTCAAGAACCCCGGCGCGGCACTCGGCGGGACGCAGGTGGCGGCGCACGAAGTCTGGCAGGCGGACGGCGACGCCATCCGCGCCTATTTGGCGCGGCTGTCGGGCGGGGCGGCGGCGGTGTCCATCAGCGCCGCCGAACAGGCGAAGGCGCTCATGCGGGCGAACGGCTGCGTCAACTGCCACACGATGAACGGCGGCCCCAGCCCGGTCGGCCCCGACCTGCAAGCCGTCGGGCTGCGACGCACGCTCGCCTACATCAAGGGGCACATCCGCAACGCCAAGAAGGACACGCACGACACGCAAATGCCGCCCTTCCCGCTCCTCACCGACCAGCAAATCGACACAGTTGCCAACTACCTGATGTCCCTGCGCACGCAGGCGGTGAAGCCGTAGCCGCGCTCGCCGCGCCGTTTACAATGCCCCCATGCGCCGCGAGGACCGCGCTGCCGAAGTCGCCCGGCGGCTGAAAGCCAACCTCACCCCCAACCCCTCTCCGTTAGCGGAGAGGGGCGGAAACAACTTCTCGCCGCAGACCGAACTCGTGCATCGGAACGCGTTCGAACTCCTCATCGCCACTACCCTCTCGGCGCAGTGCACCGACGCCCGCGTCAATCAGGTGACGCAGACGCTTTTCCGCGAGTACCCGACGCCGCAGGCGCTCGCCGCCGCCGACGCGGCGCGCCTTGAAGCGCAGGTGCGCCCGACCGGCTTCTTCCGCCGCAAGGCCGCGGCGATCCGGGCGTGCAGCCAAGCGCTGCTCGCCGACCACGGCGGCGCCGTGCCCGACACGATGGCGGCGCTGCTGACGCTGCCCGGCGTTGCCCGCAAGACGGCGAATGTCGTCCTAGCCAATTGGTTCCGCAGGGCCGAGGGCATCATCGTGGATGTCCATGTCCACCGCGTCGCCAACCGGCTCGATCTGGTGCGCCGCACCGACCCGAACAAGACCGAGGCCGACCTGCTGCGCCTGTTCCCCGCCGGCGACTGGGTCTGGATTGGGGACGCGCTGCTGCTCCACGGGCGGTACACTTGCGTGGCGCGCAAACCGAAGTGCGGCCAATGCGCGTTGGAGGATGTGTGTCCGAAGCGGGGAGTGCTCAAAGGCAAGGAAACAAGGAAATGAGGAAACAAGGGACTGCGCAACAACGCGCTTGTTTCCTCATTTCCTTGTTTCCTCGGTGTTGCGGTTCTCCGACCCATCCTCGTCGCATCGTCCTCACCCGCCCCTCGCGTTCGCTCGGGGCACCCTCTCCCGGACTGGGAGAGGGAACTGAGGCCTCACCCCCGACCCCTCCCCGCGCGCGGGGAGGGGAGGTCAGAGGTAGGGGCTAGTGCTCCACGAACGGCCGGCGCTTGATCCGCGGATCGCGGCGCTCGTCGTCGGCGTCTCGTGCGTCATCAACTTGGTGGCGATGGTGGTGATGGAGACGGTGCTGCGGCCGGGCACGCCGGTGGGCGGCGACACCGCGGCACGGATGATGTACATCGCGGCGAACCGCACGGCGTGGGTGATCGGCTGGGGCGTGTGGATGTGCGCGACGCTGTCGCTGCTGGCGGTGTTCCTGGTGCTGGTGGACACCTTCCGGCGGCTGTCGGGCTGGCTGGCGGCGCTGGTGATTGTCATCGCCACGGTCGGGGTGCTGACCGACCTGCTCGGCGACTTAGTGATGATGACAGCGCTGCCCGAGTTCGCGCACCGCTTTGCCACCGACACGCTGGCGAGCGCGCAACTGCTCAACGATTTCGAATTGTGGGACCGCATCGCGGCGGCGCTGACCGGCGGGTTCGCCAACAGCGCCTATGGCGTCATCGGGCTGCTGCTGCTGCCGGGGATGCGGGCGGCGCGGACGCTGCCGCGGTCGTTTGTCTGGTGGGCGGCGGCGGTGTGGACGGTGACGGTGCTGGCGTCGGTGACGCTGGCGGCTTCGTCACCGCAGGCTGCGGAAGTGGTGTTCGGCGCCGCCATGCTGCTCTATGTCACCTGGGCGGGCGGGATGGTGACCTGGTTCCTGCACCGGGCAAAAGAGGAGTTTGCTGAACCGGGGCAGGATAGGGAGGCGTGAGATTTCTCTGAGAGTGGTTGCTGCTCCTCCCGTCTACTGATTCGAACTCGGTGTATCTCCACCTATCGGATGACCGCTCGCAGCCCATCCTCCTTGCACCAGTCCGTTCGTGAACCGTACGGCCGCGTCCTGTCCGTGCACGACCTCATAGACGCGGCTGACAGTAGGCAGTGGGAGGAGGCGCCACCCTTCGGCTGGGGTCCACATTACGCACACCAAGAGGTCGTCCCTTATTGCTTGGCCTTTCCAGGGACCCCAATCGAGAATCGGGAAGTCAATGTAGGCGAACACCATGTTCGGACCTTCATTCACTGTCTCTCCGGTCGGGGTGGTCCCTGCCGTGAAGCCCCAGGGGAACTGCGGGTTGGCCGCAGCGAACACGCGTTCGGCGGTGGCCGTGTCTACGATGCGATACTGCTGCTCCTTGCTGATCCAGGGTTCGGACGGCGCGCTACGGTCCCAGAGCTCTTTGACCGCGCGCTCATTCAGTAATTTGACGAACTCCGTTGCCGCCTTCTCCGCGGCGGTCGTCGTCTTCGGTCGGGGATGGGAAACCACCATCCTCGGCATGCCGCCAAAGAAATGAAGACTCAGACCGGCGCCGCGCCAGGCGCGGATGCCGAGCGCGGCGCCGATCCCTGCGAGCAATATGATGCCCAGGATTGCAAGCCGCCGGTTACGACGGCGAAGTATCGCGGCACCCTGGCGTTCGTGTTGCTTCACGGCTAATTGCAAGTGTTCGCGTAGTCACAGGTACAACCTTGACAAGTCGCCGGCGGAGTGGGCTTAATTCCTGCGAACCACCGTTGTTTGAAGCAGATGACGCCGCCATTGCAGTTATACCGCTCCCGCTCCAGACAACAGCACCATTGATCGGGAGCGAAACCGCATGTGAAGCAGACAGTGGTGGTGTTCTGATAGACGCATCCTCCTACCGGACATCCGGAAGTCCACGCCCAGGTGCACTTACCACCATAGCAGTCTGCGCAGCTCGTCGCAGCCCAGGCGGTGCCCCAACTCACGAGCATGATAAGGAATACCAAAGGCACTGCTACCCTTCGAGACATGGGTGAATCTCCTTTCCACGAATCGCTTCGCTTCGGCACGGATGGACAGATAACTCGTGCGCATGACGCTTCATAGATCTCTGCTGTCTCTGACGGGCTTGCGGGTCTTCACCACAGTGCCGCTCAGCCGTCCGACAATCACCGTCCCACCACAAAAGGGTGTGAAGCACGGAAAGGCGTGCCACTGGTCGAAGATGACGGGTGAATCTTCGCCGCGCCGCGCAACGACGCCGGGCCACCATTCAGCGTCTACGACGGGCAAGGCATACGATAGGGTTACCAGCCCTACCCGGCTTTCCCACTCGGGATCCAACGGACAGCGGAACACGCGTTCATTCGACACATATTTCGGCATGAGGGCCTTTTTGATGAACTGCGGCAGGGGCTCACTATCGGGGAGGTCGTAATCCTGCCGGTACATCTGCATTGCCATCATAATTTGGTGAAAGTTGCTGATGCAGACCGTCTGTTGTGCTTCCAACCGCACACCCGCCACCACCGGCAGGAGCAAGCCGGCCAGCACCATGATTATTGAAATCACGATTAACACTTCAATGATTGTGAGCCCTCGTCTATTGCTCACTATGCCCCCCTCGCGTACCGCGGGCCATGATACGGCCGAGCACATCTTCATAGACTTCGTTGACTTTCTGGTCGTCGAGCAAATCGCCCGACGGCGCTATGAACATGGCACGAGCGATCCACGGCCCGCGCAGGTGCGGCCCAATCCCGGTCCCGGCATCGAGCACAATTGGCACGGTGGCCTGAGGGAACTCCCGCTTGAATTTTGCGATGGCATCCGCGCCGTCTTCGGTCCAGACAATGAATCTGATGTCACTGCGTTGGCGGTTCGCGTCGTTCCACGCCCCGATGGCTGATTCGTTGCATTGGGTGCAACTGCTCACAACCAGGAGAGCGGTGGGCCGGCCGTGAGCCGGAGCGGCCTTCTCGAGCTTGTCTCGCATCTGAGAAATGAGCTCCTGAGTTGGTCGCGCAGCCGCTGCCAGTGGTCCGATTTGAATTGGAGGTATGCTGGGTTGTATCGGCGCTGGTTGAGCGAAGAGGGAGGCGACTGGGGTGAATGACAGAACCACTCGGTTGGCAAACCACCACCACGGCAGAAGCATCAGCCCGATAAATGCCACTAAGCCGAGCGCCGCGAAACGGCGCTCGCGAACAGATTGACGGGCGGCTCCCTGAGACTCAACTGACGCTTGCGAAATCTCAGTGCCTCGGCGGGATTCTCCCCCCCCGCGGAGGGCTGTCAAGCCCCCAATTGTGGTTTGAAAATGGCCAGCAGGATGATGGCGGCGATGGCCGCCGCCGACAGCCAGAACACGCGGGCGATGTAACGGTCTTCCACGCCAATCTTCTGCCGCAGGTCATCGGTCATCGTGTCGCCGGCGGCGCGCAATGCCCGGTTCACTTTCGCCAGGTTGCGGAAGTGCACGATCTCCATCGGCAGGACGACCACCGCGAACAGCATCAGTTTGATGCCCAGCCAATGGTCGGTCAGCGGGTTGAGGCCCGAGGCGTGTAGCAGGCCGAGGCCGCCGAGGAGGAGCAGCGCCAGGCCGATTTCTTCCAGGCGATAGAGGGGCTGCGCGGCGCGGCGCACCCAGAGAAGGAGGCGGTCATCGCCGCTGCGCACCGCCCGCCGCACCAGCGCCCACGCCGCCGTCGTCGGCCCCAGCCAAGTGATGATGCCGGTGAAATGCAGGAACCAGAAGAGGGAGTACTGGGAGGACACGGCTTCTTAGTTCATTGCGGACACTGGTGTTCCTGTTGAGAATTCCAAGTGTTGACGACACGGAGCAACCGGCCGTCTTTTTGTTGGGGCGATTCATGAATCGCCCCAACTTCAGAACCTTCCACTTGTGTCCCCTCTCTTCCCCGCTGAACCGTCCTCACCCGCCCCTCTTCGCCCAAACTGCTGGCTTCGAAGGGAACCCTCTCCCGAACTGGGAGAGGGAACGAAGAGCTGACTCCCTGCCCTCTCCGTTCGTCGGAGAGGGGGACGGGGGGTGAGGGAAGACTCCCCATTGAGTGACGCGCGCTATCCCCCTCACCCGGCCTTCGGCCACCCTCTCCCGATTGGGAGAGGGACGACTCACCGGCGCCGGTCTGTTGCCAATCTGAACCTCGTTTCCTCGCCTCTTGTTTCCTCGCCCTTGAATCTGTCCCGCAAAATGACGCGCCCCTCGTTGAGAGAGGGGCGCGTTCGGGGGAGGGTCAGCAGGCGATGTCGTGTTAGTGAGGGGAAGGGAGGATTTCCGCGTGCGGGAGTGCGGCGCCGGGCGCGACCACATACGCCTCGCGGCGCGAGCCGTCCCAGACGACCGTCAGGCCGACGGCGTCGCCGTAAGCCCGCAGCGGAATGAGCGTGCGCCCGTCCTGCAAGAGGACAGGCCGTGTGCCGATCGCATACGAGTGTCCATCAATCTGCACCATCCGCTCGCCGATGCCGGCGATGATGCGCCGGTCGTTCCAGTCGGCCCAGGCGTGCTTGGTCTGGTGTTCCCAGCCGACGCGGGCGCCGAGGTGTTCCATCAGCGGACGGAAGGCCACATACAAGAGGTTGAAGCGCAGGTCCTGGAGGAGCGGCAGGTCGAGCCGCTCGCCGTTGACCAGCACCGACGGCGCCACGCCGCCCGCCGGCTGCATTGCGCGCAGGGCTTCATCAACCGCCGCGGCAGCCCGAAGCGACTCTGATTGGGCGCTGAGCGTCACGGGCACTCCGCGCCCGGTGTCCGCCAGCGATTCACCCTTGGGAGCCGCACCCGCGGCCGCACTGACGCGCGCGCCGCTGCCCCCGGCTTCCGGCGTCACCGAGTCCGCGCCCGCCACGGCGCCGGGCAGATGGCCCTGCGCGACGGATGGGGTCGGTTCGTCAGCGGGACGCATCGGGCGCACCGGCAGTGCCGGCGGCGCGGGCTCGGGGGCCTTGGGCTCGGACCCCTGATCGCCGATGGCCTTGCTCGGTTGCGGTTGCGTGGCGTTCGCCACGGTCAGCGACAACGCCGGCGAGCGCCCGATCAGGGCGCCGCGCGTGTGCGCTTCCGCGATGATTTCAACTAATCCATTGGGGAACTGCGTCGTGTCCAGGTCGAACGCGTAGGGCTTGCGGTTGGTGGACGAATAGCCCTCGCCGTTGATGCGGAAGATGACATACGCAATCGGGAGGTTGGTCTTGATGGCGGCGGTGATGCGGACCGTGCCGCTCACTTTCGAGCCGGCCTGGGTGCGCAGGACGATCTTGCTGTCGTCGGCTTGCGTGCTGAGGAGCACGCCGCAGACGACTAGCGCCAGCGCCAGCGTGATCAGCCCGGTGACGCGGCGCAAGCGCAGCCGCGGCCGCCGTACTGCACGAGATTGACGAGTTCCTGTCATCGCTTCCCCTCCATCCTCGTCGCTCCACTTGCGTTGTTCCATCTGCGGTGGATACTTTGAGGAACCACATTGTACAGGCTAAGGGAGCGCTTGGTTGGCAAGCGTCTTAGGGGTAAATCGGCGAGCCCGCTACGAATATGAACTTTTGGAGACTTTTCTGGCCGGAATCGTGCTTTCCGGGCCGGAAATCAAGCAATTGCGCGCCGGCCGGTTCAGTCTGAACGAGGCCTTCGGGAAGATCGAGGCCGGCGAGGCCTGGCTGTACGCCCTGCACATCCCCCCCTACGAAAGCGCCGGGCTGCGCAATTACGACCCGATCCGGCGGCGGAAACTGCTCCTGCAGAAGCGCGAAATCCAGCATTTGCACGCGGAGACACAGCAAAAAGGCATGGCGCTGGTACCGGTCCGGCTGTTGCTGAAAAACGGCTTTGCGAAGGTGGAAATCGCCGTCGGCCGCGGGAAACGCCAATATGACAAGCGCGAAGCGATTGCGAAGAAGGAAGCGCGGCGCGAAGTGGAACGGGCCCACAAACACGCCCGATTGGGGAACACGAGGCGAGATTCGCGCCGCTGAAACCAATCGGCGCCCGGAAGACTCTATATCGTACAATCGACCTTCAGTGGGAGGTGAAGCGATGATGCGGACACGGCTGATGCTTGGAACGCTGTTCACCGTGCTGCTGGCGACGATGGCGGTACCGCCGGCGCGCGCGGAGGTGCGCGTCGGGGTGGCGGCCGCAGTCGTCGTCACGCCGCAGGACCATCAACTGGAGACCGCGCTGGCGGTGGGGCTGCTGGCGGCGTTCTTCGATGTGCCGGTCGCCGTCGTGGTGCCGCTCTACCCGCGGTATGGTTTTGACAACTCGGCGCTCTTGCTGGCGATCTTCGTGAACTCGGGCCGGCCGATTGCGTTCATCGAGCGCGAACACTCGCGCGGCATCGGCTGGGGCGAAGTCGCGCACCGGTGCGGCGTCCATCCGGGCGTCTTCAATCAACAGCGCGTCTGGGCGAAGAAGAACGACGGCCCGGTCGCGGTCAGTTTCGGGAATGGGGTGCTCGGGCGCTGCTACGGCATCGCGCCGGCGAGCGTTCAGACCTACCGCAACCGCGGCTATGCGTTTCCGCACATCCTGCTCGGGCTGAATGTCAGCCGGCAGACGGGCCACTCGATGGAGGTGGTGCTCAAGTCGCGGGAACGCGAGTCGTCGTGGGCGGCCACCGGCAAGCACTTCGGAGTCAATGCGGAGAAAGTGAAGTCCGCGCCGGCGCCCAAGCAGAAGTTCGGCAAGGGCAAGGGGAACTCGCAAGGCCAGGGCAACCAGGGCAAGGGTGGCCCGGGCAATTCGGGCGGCAAGGGCAAGGGGAAAGGCAAGGGCAACCCCCACCACTAATCCGCCGCTCATTCATGAACGACCTGAAACGGGCAGGTGCGTCGCACGATGCGCCTGCCCGATGTCTTAGGGGAAGACTGCGCGCGACGATGCCTAGTTTGAGACTAATTCGACTTCCGCGGCACCAGTGAAACCATCGACGAAAAGCTCAACATACATCGGATGATTCGAACTGGGATCGCCCGGAACCAGGTGCTGAGGCCGATCCGTTTCGAACCAGAACAGCCAGCCTAGCCGCGGTGGGACAACCTCGCCGGTTTCGCTTTTCTGTGTCACATAGCAGAGCCCGGGGTTCAAGCCGAATCGCGTGTCCGCGCTGGTGCGTTCGATCCAGTGTGCTCCCTCTGGTGTGCTCGGCCATTGCTGCAGGAAAGCCAAGGCACTAACCCGAGCAGTCTGCTGAGAGACAGTAGGAACGGTAATCTCCGGGGTATATGGGGCGATCCGATAAGTCCACAAATAGACTTTCCCAGAAATCGGGTCAATATATGCAAACGCAAGATCATTGAGAAATGGGATGCCCTGGTGAACTCGGCGCCCCCAAACATGCCACTCTACAACACCCACCGCAGTGAACTCTCCCAACTCGGTAATGTCGAACCGAAGGGGAGGAATGCGACCCCATTGTGAGTCTACAAATTGCATGGCCGCAGAATGAGCCTGCGCCTGCGTGATCAGCGAGGCCGTGGGCTTCAGATTCATCAGTGCGCGGCCCGTTGCCCGGTCCCGGAATGCAATGACGGCGCCTGATTCGGGCCGCACCGTAATGTCACAATCCTTAGTCACCGAGAAGGTGAGCGCGCCGGTCAGGTGACCGGCGCCTTCCATTTCCACGCGCGATCCGCGGAACTCTCCGGGCAGGTCGGGGCGGATTTGGGCGAGGAAGTCCTTCGCAATCTGTTCCGCGTTCTGCAAATCCTTGACCCGCTGCGCTTCAAGTTCCCACGCCCGTCGACGCGCCCGCCGAATCACGACTGGGATCAACACGAGAAGAACGACGACCACCGCCACGGTTGCCAACAACGCCCATCGCGCACGCAAGAGCCGTCTCCAATCCTTCGCTACTGCAGCCGCACTTCCACTTCCCAGTGGGTGATGGTCAGGTCGGGCAGCGTGGCGGTGCCGAGGTCGGCGCTGCCGCTGAAGAAACCGCCCTGGTCGATCGGGATGGTGATGTAGGTGTTCAGCGCGTCAATCTCGCGCGGCTCGGTCGGGTCGGACGGCGGCAACAGCGTCTGCGCATTGATGACATTGAGGTCGAGGTTGTGGGCGGTGGTAGTCACTTGGTCGAGGTCAAGCACGATGACGATGGTGTTGCCGTTCTCGATGCGCGCCTCGAACGGCACGCCGACGAAGACGCCGTTGACGAAAAACAGCACCGACCCGGCGTTCATCTCGACATAGACAGGCGGCGGTTTGCCGGTGGTGTCGATGACCCCCCAGCCGTTGGTGGCGCCGACGGGGTCGATGAGGACGGGAATCGGGCCGCTGTTGGGGTCGTCGTCGGTGTCGAGGGCGAGGAAGTAGAAATACTGCGGGTTGATGACGCCCTGGACCGTCCACTTTACGATAAGCTGGCGCAACGGCACGGGCCCGGGCGGTCCGCCGGGGACCCGCGCGCACCCCACCACCATGAGAACCGCCGCGACGGCAAGCCACGCAACGCCGCGCGCCGCCCTGCCGGGCGCGCTGGTGGTGGCGGCGTGCCTGCTGACGGGCGTGTTCATCGTGCTGGCCGAACCTCCGTGGGATTTCCCGTTGCTGGGGTGGGTGGCGCCGGTGCCGTGGCTCCTGGTCTTGTTTCGGGGGCGGCGCGGCGCCGTCCTTGTGGGGTCGTGGCTGGGCGGCGCGGTGGCGGTGGCGGGGACAATGCACTGGCTCGACCGCTTCGGCGTGTCGGTGTGGCTGGGGCTGTCGGCGCTGCAGGGCTTGGGGCTGTTGGTGGCGGCGCTGCTGGCGCGCGGGTTGAACCGCGGGGCGGGCTGGGGCGCGCTGCTGGCGCCGGCGGTGGCGTGGACCGCTGCCGAACAACTGCGGTCGGTCGGCGCCTACGGCGTGCCGTGGGTGCTGCTGGGCGAGACGCAGGCGCGGCTGCTGCCCGCGTTTCAGGCGGTGCGGTGGATCGGGGTGCCGGGGCTGAGCGGGCTGATGGTGTTGGGCGCGGGCGGGGTGCTGGCGCTGGCGCGCGGGCCGCGACGGCGGGGCGCCATCGTCATCGCAGCGACGGCAGTCGTAGTGTTGGGGGCGCAGTGGCACAGTCTGCAATACGCGCGCGGGGCACGCGGCTTCCGCGTGGCAGTGGTGCAGCCGTCCGTTGAGGTGGATTTGCCGCCGTCGGCGGTGAACGCGGTCTACGACCCGGCGGTCGAGGCGCGCTGGCTGGCCACGCTGCGTGAATTGTCGCTGCGTGCGCGCGGGGCGCAGTTGATCGTGTGGCCCGAGTCGGCGTTCGACCGGCCGCTGCAGACCCCCGAGATTGCGACGCGGGTCGCGGCGCTGGCGCGTGAAGCGGACGCCTGCCTGGCGGTCAATACGCCGCGCATCGGGCCGGAGGGCGATTTCAATACCACGACCATCGTGACGCCAGACGGCGGGATGACCGAGATCTATGACAAGGTGCGGCTGGTGCCGTTCGGCGAGTACATTCCGTTCGGGTTGCGCCCGCTCATTGCGGGGCGCTACACCATCCGCTCGGACGACGCGGCGGCGGGGACGCGCTGGCACGCGCTGGACGCCTGCGGGACGCGTGTCGGCGCCGCCGTGTGCTTCGAGTCCGCCTTCCCAGAGGCGGCGCGGGCGCTGCGGCGCGACGGGGCGCGAGTGCTCGTCGTGCAGACGAACGACGCCTGGTTGGGCTTCACCGCCGGGCCCGAGCAGCACGCCCGCATTGCGCTGGCTCGGGCGGTGGAGACGGGCTGCTGGCTGTTGCGCTCGGCATCGGGGGGCGTGTCGCTCATCGCCAACCCGCGCGGGCGCATTGAGACGCGGGCGGCACTGGGCGAGCGCACCACGCTGACGGACACCGTGAGCGCCGCGCCGGGCGCGACGCCCTACAGCGCCGGGGGGTGGCTCGTGCCGTGGTTGTGCCTGGTGGGCAGTGTCGTCCTGGCATTGTTCCGGGGCGCACACGGCGAAGCGAAAGGGTAGACAAACACTGACGGGCGCCCCGTGTGGGGCGCCCGTCGTCTCTATCCCGTTTCTGTCCGACTTACTTGGGTGTCGCGGGCTTTGCGGGCGCCGGCTTCGTGGTCTTCTTCACGACGCCTGGCTTGGTAATCGTCTTCGTTGCGCCCGGCTTGGCCGTCGCCTTCATCGCGCCGGGCTTCGCAGCGGTGTGCGCAATCGGACGCCGAATGACCGCGTGGTGCACGGTCCGCTGATGCACGGTGGCATGATGCCTGCGCCAGGTCCGATGGACGGTGGTGCGCCGCACGGTGCGATGGACAACCGCCGGCTTCGCAGGCGTGGCCTTCGTCGCGGGTGTGGCCTTCGTTGCGGGCGTGGCCTTGGTCGCGGGAATAGCCGGTGTGGCGGGCTTGGCCGGGACCGCGGGGGTGGCTGTAGTAGTGGCCGCGGGCTTCTTCGGTGCGACGCTGGGCGCGGCAGCGGCACGGCCGGTGAGTCCGGTCGTGCTCAATCCCGCCAGGGCCACCGCCGACAAAATGCCGGCCACGACAGTGATCGGTGCTCGCATTGCTTCCTCCTTGGCCGGCCTCAGGGGCCGACCGAGGTAACAGACGGGGCAAGGAGAGGGGAAGTTCCGTCAACAGAGGAGGGATTGGGGAGGCGGGGAGGCAGTCACGACCTTCCTGCCTCCCCGCCTCCCTGTTTTCCTGGCTTCCAAAACGCGGCGGGCGCCCATGAAGTTCGGGCGCCCGCCGGGTCAGTCTGGTCCGTCCGCGCGCTCAGCGGTGTGATCGCACGCGGGGCAGGCCGGCCGGGGCAACAGCAACCGCCTGCGTCTGGGAGCGAGCGAGTCGGCTTAGCGCCGGGCCCGCTTAGTGGTTGTCCGCCGTTTCGGTGCCGCGCGCCGCGCAGTGGTGCGTCGGGTCGCGGGGCGCCGGGTGGCGGTCCGCCGCCGAGCGGTGGTCTTGCGCGCGGCAGTCTTGCGCGTGGTCCGCTTGGCTGCGGTCCGTTTCTTCATCATCGGCACGAGGAAATCACCTCCCCTCCGTGCGTGCGAGGATCATTTGATGCTGTCGCCCGGAGTCCGCGGGCGTTCTGGAACCAAGAGTGCCAGATCCATATCGGTGCCACTGGCCAGAACCATCCCTTCGGAGCGGACGCCTCGCAGCGTGATGGGTTGCAGATTGGCAAGTAACGCCACTTGTTTGCCGACCAAGTCCTCCGGTGCGTAGACCTGTGCGATGCCGGCGACGACTGTGCGCGGCGGTTCGCCGCGGCCGGCATCGAGGGTCAGTTTGATCAATCGGTCGGTGCCCTCCACCCGTTCGGCGGCGAGGATGCGCGCAATGCGCACATCCAGCCGCCGGAAGTCGTCAATGCTGATCGTGTCCACGAGATCCGTTGCCCGTCAGCCCGCCGTCACCGGGACGGGATTGTGCGCGCTCTCGATGCGCGGAAACAGCACCGCGCCCGGATTCACGCGCGCGCCGGCAGTCGCGCCGCCCCACTGCACGCGCGGCCAAGTCCATTCGGCGTCCCAGCCCAGTTGCCGGGCCAGGTGTTGCGCTGTGTTCGGCATCACCGGCTGCACCAGGCAGGCGGCGATGCGGATGCCTTCCCAAAGCGTGCCGAGCGCCGCGTCGAGCGCAGCGGTGTCGCCCTGCTTGTGCAGCGCCCAGGGCGCCCGTTCGTCCACATAGCGGTTGAGGGCCCGCAGGTAGTCCCAGACAGCCCGCAGCGCCTCGTCGAAGGCGAGGCGGTCCATCGCCGCGCGATAGGCCGCCGCCGTGCCGGCGGCGGTCTGCGCGATGCCGTCCGCGGCGGGCGCGGGCACCCGGCCGTCAAGGTATTTCTGGGTCATCGCCACGACACGCGAGAGCAGATTACCGAGGTCATTCCCCAGGTCGGCGAGATAGCGCGCGTCGAGCGCCTCGATGGTGAAGTCGCCATCGCTGCCGTACGGCACTTCGCGGCAGAGGAAGTAGCGCAGCGCGTCGACGGCGAGCTCGAAGCGGCAGCCGGTGCGCGTCGCCAAGTCGTCGGCGACTTCGATCGGGCCGACGAGGTCGCCGCGCGACTTGGAAATCTTTTCGCCGCCCATCTGCCAGAAGCCGTGGCCGAAGATGGTGCGCGGGAGGGGCAACTCGGCGGCGAGGAGCATCGCCGGCCAGATGGAGGCGTGGAAGCGCGGCAGGATGTCCTTGCCGACCAATTGCAGGTCGGGCGGCCACAGGCGCGCGAACTGCGCGTCGTCCTGCGCAAAGCCGACGACGGTCAGGTAGTCGATGAGCGCGTCGAACCACACATAGATGACATTGCCGGCGGCGTTGGGGAGTTCCGGCGGCACCGGCACGCCCCAAGCGCCCTTGCGCGTGATGCAGGTGTCGCGCAGGCCGCGCTCGATGAACGCGACCACTTCATTGCGGCGGAAATCGGGCTGGATAAACTCGGGGTGCGCGGCGATGTGGTCGAGGATGCGCTGCGCGTAGGCCGAGGTGCGGAAAAAATAGGCGTCCTCCTGCACCCGCTGCACCGGCCCGTGGATCGGGCAGCGCGGCGGGTCGGTGGACATATCGAGGTCGGCCTCGGTCAGGTAGCTCTCGCAGCCGACGCAGTACCACCCCTCGTAGGTATCCCAGTACAAGTCGCCGTGGGCATGCAAGCGGCGGAAAACGGCCGTCACGGCCTGGTGGTGGGCGGGTTCCGAGGTCTGGATAAACCGGTCGTAACTGACCCCAAGGCGATCCCAAATGTCCCTCCACTCGGCGGCCATTTTGGCCACATAGTCGGGTGTGGACAGGCCCTGTTTTTCGGCTTCCTGGACGACCTTCAGGGCGTGTTCGTCCGTGCCGGTGGAGAAGTACACCTCGTCGCCGATCAGCCGGTGGTAGCGGGCGATGACATCGGCGACGATGGCTTCGCTGGCCGAGCCGACATGGGGCCGGGCATTGATGTAATAGATGGCGGTGGTGAGGAAGAACTTGGGCATCGTCAGGGGGTGTGGGCGCCGGCGCGGCGCCGGGAACGGCGCGCGGCGCTGGGCCGAGTCCGGGACCGCCGACTCGTCACCCGTCCTTCCGTCAGTGCTGCATGGTGCGACGCAACCCGCGCGCCGCGTGCGTCATGTCGTTGTCTGCACGACATTGGTTGCAGTATCACGCGCTAGCGTAGCAACGGGTTGCACTGCTGTCAACCAGCGCGCCACCCGCGTGCACCCCCACGCGCACCCGGCGAGCGCGACATAGAACGCGACGGTGTGCGCGAAAGTCCATCCCGGCGTCCACACGCGTGCCAACGGGAGTACCGCGCCCACGCGCGCGGAGGCGATGACCCAATGCACGAGCACCGCGCACCCCAACGCGAGCGCGTGCGCCACCCCCGGCAGCACACTCGCCGTCAGTGCGGTGATCAACCCAAGCGGCAGGATGAGCACCACGAGCGGAACCGCGACCAGGTTGGCGAGCGCCCCGGCGACGGGCACGACGCGGAAGTGCGTCGCCAGCAGCGGCGTGATGGCGAGTTCGGCCGCGAGCGGCGCCGCCAGCCACAAGGCCACCGGGCGCGGCAAAAAGCCCAGCGCCGCGGCGACGGGCGGCGCCACCAGAATCAGGCCCGCCACCGCCGCGAAGGACAGTTGCGGGCCGGGGCGGAAGAGCGCCGCCGGGTCAATCAGCAAGACCACCAGCCCAGCGAGCGCCAGGAGCGTCAGCCGGTCGATTTCCAGCAGCGCGCCCGTCCCCGCCCGGGTGCGCTGCAACCAGGCGCCCCCGGCGGCGACGCCGCCGATGACGACCGCCCGGATGATGGAGGCGCCGCCGGCGGTCAGCATCGCGTACCATCCCACGACGCCGAGGCCGAGCAGCAGCCACACCGCGGCCCAGGCGCCGGTGCGCCGTCGCGTGAGCAGATGGCCGACGCCGAAGACGAACCCGAGCAGCAGCGTGACTTGCTGACCGGAGGCGACGAGCAAGTGCAACAGACCGGTGTTGCGGAAGAGTTGGGCGAGGGCGTCGGGCACCGGGCTGGCCTGCGCGCCGAAGACCAGGCCGGCGGTCAGTTGCGCGGTCTGTTCCGGATACGGCTGCGGGAAGACGCGCGTCAGATTGACTATCAGACGCCCTTGCAGCGCGGCACGCCAAGCGATCAGCGACGCACCTCCCGTTTTTGAGACGACGCGCAGCGCGTCTGGAACCGACACGCGCACCACCGCATCGATGCCGCGCAGCGTCAGGCGGCGGCGCAGCGACGCTTGCCCGGGATTGCCCGCCTCCGGGGGCACATCGAGGCGCCCCCACACCTGCACGCGGTCGCCGACCCCTCCGGGGAATGGAAGCGCGGTGCGGACCTGCACCGTGCCGCGCGCCGGTTCCCAGTCCGTCCCGATGCGCGCCTGGGTCGTCACCACCCGCAGATAGCGCACGCCCTCGGGAAAAGCCTGGTCTTCGATGATGACACCGTCGACCCAGACACCCTGGCCGAGCCGCCGCGCCAGGTCATCCGAGGCCGGTCGGCGCGCGACTGAATAGGTGAAGGTGCCCAACACCAGTGCGCCAAGACCGGCCACCGGCAGCCACTGTCCGAGCCGCGAGGTAAGGACGACCATCGCCAGCAGCGCCGCCCCCAGCATAATCATCAGCCACACAGTGCTGATCGCGGTCGCCCCGCCGGCGGCGATGCCGGCCGCATACAGAGCCGTGAGGACGACGAGCGGCCGACCGGCGACCTCATCGGCCCAACGGCGGACGGGCGGTCGGCGCGGCGGCACTAGAGCCGCACGAGCGGCCGCAACGCTTCGAAGGTCTTGGGGCCGATGCCGGGGACCAGGAGCAGTTGGTTCACTTCGGTGTAGCCCGACTGCCCCTGCGCCCGCAGGTGGTCGCGCTGGGCGATGATGCGCGCGGCGAGCGCCGGTCCGACGCCGGGGAGGTTCTGCAATTGCTCGGGGGTGGCGCTGTTCAAGGACAGTCGTACATCGCGGTCGCGCGGTCGCGTCGGTGCGGGCGCCGACGCGGGACCGGCAGCGGATCGCTCACGGGCGGGGATGAAGAGTCGCTGGCCGTCGAGGAGGGTGGCGGCGAGGTTGAGGGCATCACCGTCGGCGTCGGGCGAGGCGCCGCCGGCGGCGGCGACTGCGTCATAGGCGCGAGCGCCGTTCGGCAGGTGATAAACGCCGGGATGCGACACGGCGCCGGCGACATGGACGACCACTTCCGTCGGGCCGGCGGCGAGGGGGGACTCGGTGAAGAACTGCGGCGCGTCGCGGTAGCCCTTCTGATAGCACACGACGGCGACGCCGCCGAGCAATGCCAGTACGGCCAGCGCCAACGCCGCCACCTGCGCCCGCGAGAAATAGAGCACCGCCAGCCCTCCCCGCCGCCAATTCCACGCCGGCGGCGGGCGTCCTGCCGCGGTCAGTCGCCTAAATAGGCCTCGCGCACCATCGGGTTCTGCGCGCAAGCGGCGGCGGAGTCGGCCAGGACGATGCGGCCGGTCTCGAGCACATAGGCGCGTTGCGCCACATTCAGCGCCATGTGGGCGTTCTGCTCGACGAGCAGGATGGTGACGCCCTGAGCGTTGATGTCGCTGATGGTGGTAAAGATGCGCTTGACGAGTTGCGGCGCCAGGCCGAGCGAGGGCTCATCCAGCAGGAGTAGGCGCGGCCGGGCCATCAGCCCGCGGCCGATGGCGAGCATCTGCTGTTCGCCGCCCGACAGCGTGCCCGCCAACTGCCCGCTGCGCTCGGCAAGGACGGGGAAGAGTTGAAAAACCTTTTCCATGTCCGCGGCCACTTCCGGCGATTTCGGGCGCAGGAACGCGCCGAGTTCGAGGTTCTCGCGCACGGACATCCAGGCAAAGACGCGCCGCCCCTCCGGGACTTGCACGACGCCGCGCTTGACAACTTCGTGCGGCTTGCAGCGCGTGATGTCTTCGCCGGCCAGTTGCACGCGTCCGCTTGTAGAGGGCACCAGGCCGACGAGGGCGTTCAGCGTCGTGGATTTGCCGGCGCCGTTGGCGCCGATGAGCGTGACAATCTCGCCCGGTTCAACCGTGAGACTGACGCCCTGGAGCGCGTGGATGCCGTTGTAACTGACATGCAAGTCCTCGACGACGAGCAGCGGCGCCATCGTCGTCCCCTACCCGCCCGCGCCGGCGGCGTTAATTAGTCTGCGCCGGTTCACCGAGGTAGGCCTCGAGGACTTTGGGGTCCTTCTGAATGTCGTCGGGGATGCCTTCGGCGATCTTGGTGCCGTGGTCGAGGGCGACAACGCGCTCGCAGATGCCCATCACGACGCGCATATCGTGCTCGATGAGCAAGATGGTCAACCCGAATTCCTGGCGCACTTTGAGGACGAGTTGAGTCACCGCCGTGGTCTCCTGCGGGTTCATGCCGGCCGTCGGCTCATCGAGGAGCAGCAATTTCGGCCGCGTGGCGAGCGCCCGCGCCAATTCGACGCGCCGCTGGATGCCGTAGGGGAGACTGCCGGCGGTGGCGGTCGCCCACCCGGTGAGGCCGAACCGTTCCAGCAGTTCGTGCGTTCGCGTGCGCGCCTCGGCCTCGCGGCGGACGAAGCGCCCGGTCCGCACCAGGGCGTCGGACAGCCAGTAGCGCTGGGCGTGGCTGGCAGCGGTGAGGACATTGTCTTCGACCGAGAGTTCCGGGAAGAGGCGGATGTTCTGGTAGGTGCGGACGACGCCTCGCGCCACGATGCGGCTGGTCAGGACACCGGCGAGACTGGCGCCGGCGAACATGAGGCGTCCGTTGCTGGGGCGATAGACGCCGGTGATGACATTGAAGACGGTCGTTTTGCCAGCGCCGTTGGGGCCGATCATACCGACGAGTTCGCCTTCGTTGAGCGTCAGGTCGAGGGCATTGACGGCGACCAGCCCGCCGAACTGGACGGTGACCTTGTCGAGTTCGAGCAGTGCCATAACGCGGCGGGCGCGCCTACTTCACAGTGATGGTGCCGCTGCGCTGGGTCACCTGCAGGCGACCCCCGGTCGGCGCGTGCAGGACGGTGCGCGACACCGTGATCTGCGTGCTGCGCCAGGTGCGTGTGGAGCCGACAATGTCGAATGTGATCTCGAACAGCGGGCCGTTGCCCGTGACCGCAACGGTGCTCGCCAAAGCGATGCGCAGGCGCGTGCCTTCGACACGCACATCGCGCAGGGCATTCGCGGCCAACGCGCCGGCCTTGATGCGCGGGTTCGCCAGGACCCGGCCTTCGTATTCGATCACCAACTGCCCGGCGACGACCGACGCGGCGGTGTTCAGCGTGATCGGCACGGTGACGCTGCGCGTCCGCGCGTCGATGGCGATGGACGGAATTCCGACTGTGGCAAGGCCCGCCGGCGCGGTCGTGCACAGCACCGGCACGATGCCGACGGAGCGCTGCAGACTGAGTTGGGCGTCGAAGGCCTCAACGAGGCCATTGCAGTCGGTGTCGGCGAGCGCGTCATAGGCGCTCTGGTTGACGAGTTGCAGGGTCAGGATGGCGTCGCGTGCTTGGATGACACCATCGCCGTTGGAATCGCCGGCGGGGGCGAAGGTGCGGAAAGGCGTCACCTCCGACGCGGCGCCTTCGACACCACCCTTGCGCGGCGTCACTGTCCAAGTGTAGTCGCCGAAGTTATGGAGCAGGCCGAACGGCGGCGTCAGTTCGATGCCGTTCGTCAGGCGGTCCACCACAATGGTATCGGTACAGTCGCGTGCGACGATGTGGTAATCGGTCGCGCACGGCACCGACGACCAGCGGAACGCCGGCGTGCAGGACGGCACGCTGTTGCGCGGCGCCAGCGTTTGCGACGGCAGCATCGCGAGTGTGATGCCGTGGCCGACACAGTTGTTGACCTCATTGGCCTCCGTCAGGATGTTGTCGGCGTCGGCACAGGCGGTCACGACCGCGTCGCCCAAGTCCAGGCAGCCCATCGTCGCCGCCGCGATTTGGGTGTTCGAGGCGCCGCCCGCCAGCGGCGGAACCGTGACTTGTACGAGGGTGCCCGTGTAGGCGCCCTGCGCAATCGTGATGCGCGTGATCGTGTCGCTGGCCCCGGGCTGCGAGCCGACATTCTTCGTCGTCACTCGCGCCTGGAACGGCCGTCCCATCGTCCCGCCGGTCAGGATGGTGAAGTCCGTGACCGCGTAATCCCCGGGCACTGCCGTGATATTGGCGACACAGGGGCCGGAAAACGCGCTCTGCGCGGTGAAACTATCTTCCGCCCGCACGGTCACATTGAAGTTCCCGACACTGTTGAACTGGTGCGAGAGACTGGCCGAGGTCCCCGAGTTCACCAGCGCGGTGGTTTCCTGCGCGGACCCGTCGCCCCAGTCGAAGGTGTAGCGCACCTGATCGCCTTCGGGGTCGGTGGTGGTCGCCTCAAAGGTGAGCATCCCGCCCGCGACGGTCGCTTGCGGGCAGCTATTGACGAAGGTCGGCACATCGGGGGGGAGGTTGTTGATGTTGACCTGACAGAGCGTCGGCGCGCTCCGCAGGGCGTCCGCGTTCTCCGCGACGGCACTGAGCTGGAAGGTGCCGCGGCTGGCGTAGGCGTGCGTCAGGACGCCGTTAGTGCCGGAGGCCACAAAGTCGGTGCACTCCTCCACACCCTCATCGCCCCAGTCGACGCAGTATCGAACATTCAGAGCATTCGGGTCGGTGCTGTTGAAGGTAAAGGACAAGACCTCGTTCAGGTCGCCAGTGCGCGGGCAGGGCGGGCTGATCGTGGGCGCCGACGGGTTCGGGGGCGGCGGCGCGATATTGACCTGGCAGCCGGTGGCGCTGCTGCGTGCCGCGTCGGAATTCTCCGTCACCACCGACAGCGGGAAGGTCGCGGCGCTCAGATAGGTGTGCGACATCAACTGGCCCGTGCCCGAGGCCACGAAGCCAGAACATTCTTCACCGCTTCCGTCGCCCCAATCCACGCAATACCGGACATCCAGGGTGCTGGGGTCGGTGCCGGTGAAAGTGAAGTCGAGCGACTGGCCGACGACCCCGTCGCGCGGACAGGGGGGGGCGATCGTCGGCGCGTTGGGGGGCTGTGCCGTCTGCCCCAGGGTGATGTCGAATGTTCCGCCGCCCGACACCCATTTTACAACAACATAGAAAGTCCCGTCAGCGCCGGGTGTGAAACTGATCGATTCCGTGCCACCGAGTTGCGCCGTCGCACTGCGCGCGGCGAGAATCGGATCACCCACTGAGGCGCCGCTCACTGTCGCGCTGTCCGTGAACGAGTCGGTGTAGATAAAGAGGTCGTAGTCGGCGCCGCCGGGCACTGTCAGGATGAATTGGCGCGACTCGCCGCCCGTCAGGGCGATGTGCCGCGCCCAGGCTTTGCGGTCGAAGGGGTTCGGTCCCAGGGTGGCCGACGCCGAGTCCCCCGGATTCGCGGAGTCCATCACCGCCTCAATCGCCGCTTCGATGTTCATCCGGCCCCAACCCTCACAGCGGTCTTTGCCGGGCGTCGGCGAGTCGATGGGTTGTCCGCTGGCGGCCCCGCGGTTGAGCGCCGGGAACGGTGCGGCCTCTGCCGGCTGGTTGGTTTCGGTGGCGGTCATGCCCAGAAACATCTTGACTCGCAAAGCGTTGATGCGGGCCTGGGCCCCCGTCCAAGTCCAGGGCGCGCTAGTGGCCTCGATGGCCTGCGACAGCAAGACCGCGCCGCCGGCGACAATGGGACTGGAAAACGAAGTGCCGGCGAAGAAGTTGTAGGCGTAGTCATTGGCGAACCGGTCCGGAACATTCCCGAGTTCATCGACATCGTTAGAGTCGACGCCGTTGACAAACCGACCGATCCCCTCGCCGCTCGGGGAGTTGATGCTGCCGCCCGGTGCGACGAGGTCGGGCTTGGATTGGGGAGTGACTCCTCCGGCGCCGGGCGTACTGTAGTCCGTCACTTGATCATTCTCGTTGAGAGCGCCGACGGCAATGGCGGCGGATGCGGACGCCGGACTCCCGACCGGAGGGTTCGGGCGCTCATTCCCGGCAGAGGCGACGACGACGACGCCATTCGTCACCAGGTTGTTGACGGCCGTATCGGTCGTCGGGTCGACGACTCCGGTGCTCCCCGAGACGAGGCCCCAACTATTGTTCATCGCCACGATACCGAGGGCACTCCGGTTGGCGCTGACGAAGGTGAGCCCGGCGAGCGGATCGCCATCGCCGAAGCCCGAGTCATCGAAGATGCGCACACCAACGAGGTCTACCTGCGGCGCCATGCCGGCGTTGAAGGGCTGTGCATCACCCAAAGAGGTGACAGGCGTATTGACTTGCACGCTGAAGAGCGAGGTGTCACCGAAGACCGATCGGAACGCGCCCGCCGCGAAATCCGTGCGCGTCAATCCCGCCGGTATCGACGCGTTCAAGACCAAGGGCTGCGCGGCATTCATCGCCGCGGTGATTGAGCTGACCACGATCCAACTCCCGGCGCCGTCGAACGCGAACAGGGCGAGTTCCACATTCCCCGCGCCGCCCGTGTTGGCCCAGCGTAAGCGCAAAGTGACGGGGGCCGGTGCGCCAAAGCCTGTCGTATCCACAGGGAAGAAACTGAGGAACGTGTCTTCACTGGTGCCAGTGAACGGATCGCTGTCGCTGATGTTGATGTGACCCGTCCCCGCGGCGATGGTGCCGCCGACGCTGCCGTTGCCCGCCGCATCGCCGGTAACATGCGTGCCGTGGCCGACGAAGTCGCGCGGCGCTGAGGCGTTGGCGGAAGTCGTGTCCAACCAGCCGGTAATGCGCGTGACATTCGGCCCGATGTCAGGGTGCGCGTCATCCATCCCGGTGTCCATCACCGCGAGGGCACGGTCGGTGCGACCGAAGAAGCCGCGGGTGTTCCACACTTGGCGGACGCGCGTCTGCCGCGTGGCGTAAAACATGTGCATCTGCGGCACCGGCGTTTCGCCGACCCAGGTGATGCCGGGCAACACCGCGAACAGGCCGGCGAGGTCGCTCACTTGCCCGGTCGGCAGCGGCCAACCCAGCCGCACCGCGAACAATAAATCGTAATCCATGTTCCCCATGGTCCACACGACATGCGCGCCGGCGGCTTCGAGCGCCGCTGCTTCCCACGGCTGCGGCCGGTGGTTCAGCCCGACGACGAGGTCGGCGTACGGAATGCCCGTGACGGTGGTGACGGGCTGCAGCGTGCGCTCGGTGGCGAAGGCGATGCGGTGCTCGAGATAATCGTGGACGCGGTTGCCGTTGAGGTCTTGGCCGGGGTCGCGTCGAATGATGCGCGAGTCGTCGCGCGAAGCAGTGACGGCGGTATCACGGGGCTGCCGCGGGAGACTGGGGCCGACGGCGGTGGCCCCGACCAGCGGGTGCGCGAATAGGGTGAAGAGCGCGCCGGCGGACAGTGTCACCAGCCACGCGCGTCGCCTCAAACTGAGCCATCGCCGCATCGGTGCTCCTCCTCCGTCAGTGGTGCTCCGCGACGGGCAGTTGTTCGCCGCGCCGGGCCATTCTCCCTGCTCCCGTCGGCCTAGCGCACGGCCCGCCAGGCGCCCCACAAGTCTTTCGCCAGCCCGAGCAGTCCCCGCTCCCGCCGCAGGCGCTTGATGATGAGGCCCTGTTTTTCCCGCTTCGACGCGCCGTCCACGGTCGTCAGTTCCCGCGCCGAGTCGTTGAGGAGCCGCGGATAGAGCGTCAGGAATTGCCGGTTGCGCTGGAAGAAGTCTGGCCCGTTCTTGTATTTCTCCAAATCCCGGATGGCGAAACTCTGCCACAGCCGCCGGCGGTAGGCGGCCAGCGCCTCGGCGCTGGTATCCTTGCGCTCGATGGCCTCGACCGCGGTCTCAGCGGCCAGCCGGGCGGACTCGATGGCCAGGTTGGAGCCCTCGCGGTGGAAGACATTCACCAGCGCCGCCGAGTCGCCGACGACCATCACGCCCGCGCCGTGGACATGCTGCACTTCCTTGAAGCCGCCCTCGGGGATGCTGTGCGCCGAGTATTCGGAGAGTTCGCCGCCTTCGAGCAGCGGCGCCACCGCCGGGTGCGCCTTCATTTCTTCGAGGAGATCGTTCGGGTTCTGATTCGTAGCGACGAGGTCGGCGAGGACGGCGCCGAAGCCGATGGAGAGGGAATCGGTGTTGGTGTAGATGAAGCCGTAACCGAGTGTGCCCTTGCTGAATTCCCCGAGGAGTTCGATGGTAGCGCCGAAGGGGGCGCGGACATTGAAGCGGTCTTCGATGACGGACGCGGGCAGCGTGACGACTTCCTTCACCGCCAGCGCCAGCCGGTCCATCGAGAGGTTGGCGCGCCGCAGGCCGGCCTTCTCCGCGAGAATGGAGGTGACGCCCTCCGCGAGAATCGTAATCTTTGCAGGCAAGTCGCCTTCGGACGAGTCCGCGGTCTTGACGCCGGCAACGCTCGGGCCGTCCCAGAGTAAGTCGTGCGCAGTTGTCTGATTAGCGAGGACAACGCCCGCCTCCTCCGCTTTCTTCGCATACCAGCGGTCGAACTTGGCGCGCAGGACCGACCAGGCGTTCGGCGGGTCGTTGGCGGCCTCGTGGCGGTGGCCGGCGCTGACCAGGCCGTCCTTGGTCGTAATCCAGACCCGCTGCTCGATGATCTGGCGCTCGAGCGGGGCCTCGTCCCAGAACTTCGGCAGGATGGTGTCGAGCGGGTGGCGGTACAGGATGCCGCCCTGCACATTTTTCGAACCCGGATACTGCCCGCGCTCGAGCAGGGCGACTTGCAGGCCCCTGCGGGCGCAGGCGATGGCGGCGGTGGTGCCGGCGAGCCCGGCCCCGACGACCACGACATCGAACTGGTCAGCCATTGCAGGGCATCATAGCAGCGGACTGACTTTTGCCCGGCCCTGAACGGCCGGGCTGAGTTCATGAGAAGCCCCAGGGGGGCTTTTCAAAGTCTCAGCCCGGGACTTCAGGCCCGGGCGCAAGCGGCGCACAACCCTACCCCCCACCCAAGAAGATCCCGTCGGGGTCCAATTCGTCGCGCAGCAGGCGCAGTTCGTCGGCATGAGGGGGCTTCGTTTCGGCGGCATACGGCGCGACGGCGAGAGCCCACTGCACATTTTCTTTCACCTGATCGAGCGTGACACCCGGGTGATAGGTCTCGAGAAAGATGCGCTTGCTCTGCGCGTCGAAGCGATAGACGCCGAGGTTGCTGATGACTGCATCGGGCCCGCCGCGCGGCAGGCCGGCGGCCTCTCGTGCGCCCGGGCCGGCGAGGAAGCCGGGCGTGGTGATGTAGTCCACCTTCTCGACGAACTTGCGCTTGTCTTGCCCCATCATGATGACGGTGCGGTGGGCGAGCGAGCCGATGTCGTTGCCGCCGCCGGAGCCGGGCAGGCGCACCTTCGCCGCGTAATACTCGCCGATGACGGAGGAGTTGAGATTGCCGTACGGATCAATCTGCGCGGCGCCGAGGAAGCCGACCGATACCCGCCCACGCTGCAGCAGCAGCCCGAACACCTCGAGCAGCCCCGCCACCATCGCCGAGTCGGGGACGAGACAGCCGTCGCCGATGGACCAGGGCGTGCGCTTCGGGCGGGCATCCACGACCCCGGACTCGTACACCAGCACCGCGTCGGGGGCGTGCGTGCGCTTGGCAAGCATCGAGCCGAGCATCGGGAGGCCGGTGCCGACGAAGACGACATCGTCGTTGCGGATTTCCCGCGCCGCGCAGACGGCCATCAGTTCCTGCAGCGAGAATTTGCCGTCAGTAGCCATAGTTCACCGGCTCGGAGAACATCGGCTTGGCGCGCAGGGCGTCGAGGCGGTCTTGGCCGAGTTTCTTCAGATAGCCGTCGTGGCTGCCGGGGCCGAAGACCCAGTCCTGCAGGTACTGCTCAAACCCCTGGCGGGTGCGCGTCATTTCGGCGTACATGCGGCGGAACGGGCGGTCGAAATCGTAGTAGCCCTGGCACTGATACGGGTGGGCGCCGAACGGCGTTTCGACGATGGCCGTCACCATCATCGCCGGCAGAATGGTGCGGTTGGGATCGCGGCGGACGATGTCTTCGTCGACGATTTCCTCGACTTCGGCGACCACCACCTTGGAGGCGCCGCAGCCCCACTGGTCTTCCGCCCATTGGCCCCAGATTTGCACATTCCCCTGGCCGTCGGCGCGCTGCGCGTGCACGAAGGCGACATCCGCCTGGCAGGCGGGCAGGAGCATCACTTTCTCGCCGGTGAATGGACAATCAATGACGGCGGCCTTCTTCGCCAGCAGCGGGTTGTACTTCACCAGGTCGGAGCCGAGGTGCGACTTAATGGGCATAAACGGCAGGCCGAGCGCCGCCGCCATAAATCGCATCGTCATCCCGAAGTTGGAATACTCCTCGATCTTGATGGGTTGCGGGATGCCCTGCTCGAACGCGCGGCGGTAGTTGTGCGAGAGGCCGAGCGCCTCAAGACCGAAGTAGGAGCCCTCCAGTCGCGGGGCGCAGCCGGCGCCGACGATAAGGTCGGCGTCTTCCGTCCAGCCGGCGAGCAGGAAGGTGAGGTCGCGCTTCTTCTGGCGCACCACTTCATTGAGCAGGGCGAACGGCTTGCGCAGGCCGATGCCGCCTGAGCGCAGCCGAATGCCGTCCTTCACGAAAGTCGAGACGGCCTCCGACACTCCCATCACCTTGCTGGAGACTTTGCGGACCTGGTGGATGGCCGAACCCTCCGAGGAAGCCAGTCTCCAGGTTCGACTTACGGAGGCGTGTTACCTCCGTCGCGCGCTGTGGGTCGTCCTCACCCGCCCCTCGCCTGTGCTCGGGGCACCCTCTCCCGAACTGGGAGAGGGAACTGAGAAAATGCGAACTACTCCGACAGCGCTTTTTGGCCCAAGAACCCTCACCCCCGCTTCGCGTACCCTTCTCCCGACTCGGGAGAGGGGACTACCATCAACCCTGTCGCGTGGCGAGGGGCTTTGCGGTTATTCCGACAGGGCCTTTTGACCGAGGAGCAAGATGACGACCGTGGCGCCGGCGATGGCCGGGATGCCCCAGTCGTAGAGCGCCGGGGTGTATTTCGCCAGGACTTCCGGCGGGACCGGCCAGCGGTCGGGCGTCTTGTCCAGCGCATACCAGCCGAGCAACACACCGACGCTGGTGATGAGCATGATCATTCCTGCCCAGCGCTCGAGGTGAAACAGGTTCCAGGTCGTCCACCACAGGAAGAGGCCGAGGCCGCCGGCGGCAAGGACGACCCCGCCGCCGCTGAGCGCGTTGCCGACATCAATGTCTCCCTGGCCCCACTTGTTGATCGCGCTCTGGATGAAGAGGTAGGCAACCAGCCCGATCCCCACAATCCAGACCAGCGCGGCCAGACGAATGAAGAACGCCGATGCGCCGATGTACCAACTCCATCGTCCTTTGCGTGCCATTTTCCGCTGCTCGCGTCGCTCCTTCGTCAGCACATTGCGCTCAAGGTCCTTGACCGCATGCACCAACGACTCCGGACGGTCTTTGCGTGCCATCCCCGCGTCCCCTCCTGGCCCCCCCGGTCAGCCGGGGGGAGTCCCCGGATAAGTGTACCGCAGGAGGGCTGATTTAGGGGGAACCCGCCAATCGGCGGGATAGTTCCGCCGCATAGCGCAAGTCATCTTCCGCAATCCACTTCTTGCTTCGTACGGCTTCCCAGTGGGAATGGGCAGTGTCCAGCTCGCCGTAACACATCGCGCAGTAGGCCCATCGGAGGCGAACGGAGTCCGGCGATTCCGGGCCGAGCGCTTTCATCTTTTCGTCATAGCGTTTGCCATAGAGGTCGCCGGAGAGCTGCTCGCCGAGAAGGCGATACACTTCGTCCCTTTTCTCGCCCCGCTCGGCGCACAGGCGACAGTACAACTCATTGGCGCGTTCATAAGCGAGCGGCTCGGTCTTCTCGTTCACCGGCGCGTCGAGCGCCGCCTTCGCCCAGTCCATCGCCTGCTTCGTGTCGCCGCGTTCGAGAGCGGCATGCGCGCATTCGAGCCACGCCTCGGCCAGCGTCGGGCACTCATTGCGCAGAATGAACTCTGCGCTGGAGTAGTCGCCGGATTCCGTAGCAGTTAGGGCATTGTTCCGTGCCGACGGTTTGTGCTTGCGGAATCCTGGCAAGGTCACTAGGGCAATCTCTCTGCCTCCCGACTTTTCGATTTGATTGCGCGCGAGGCGGAAATTCAACCGGACGAACTCGAGTCCCACGAAGACACCCACGGGAATGAGGGAGCGCCATCCAATCTCGACGAAGTCAATGTAGACAAATATGGTGACGATGAAGCTGATGAGCATGATCCCCATGACAGAGAACCAGGGTCCGAAGCTTCGACGTTCGCTGGACCACCAACGCATCCTCGCCACGAACAGCCATGCTCCCAAGCCAGCGAGCATCAAGTAGGGAGTGGAATTCAACGAATCCGTCATTAGTCAACCATCCGTCGACCAGCGTCTTCGTCCGAAGCGCTACCGTCGCTCCATCAATTCTACCAGCACGCCATTCGCGCTCTTCGGCTCCAGGAAGGTGTATCGGTAGTGGCGGCCCAGGGCGGGGCCGCGGACGCAGGGGAAGCCGCTCGCCGCCGCCGCGGCGATGGCGGCTTCCAGGTTGGGCACCGCCAGGCCGATGTGGTGCAGCCCCTCGCCGCGCTTCTCGAGAAACCGGGCGATGGAGTTCGCGCCCGTGGGGGCGATAAGCTCGAGTTCCAGGCCGCCCAGGTCAAGCCGCGCCACGCGCACGCCTTCGTCCGAGATGTCTTCGATGGCGGCCGGCGCACCCAAGAGCGCGCTCCAGCGCACGGCGGCCGCGTCGAGGTCGCGCACGGCGAGGGCGATTTGGGAAAGCCGAGTACGTAGTGCGTCGTGCGCAGCGCGTGGGGAAGGAGCGTCGTTACCCATTCGCCAATCTCCATTCACCATTCACTTCTGTTCACCCCAGACCGCGCGCAGGGCATCACAGATTTCGCCGAGCGTCGCGCCCGCTTCGACGGCGTCCACGATGAGCGGCATCAGGTGCTTGTCGCCTTCGGCGGCGCGGCGCACTTCGCTGAGCGCCTTCTCGGTCTCCGCCGCCGAGCGCTGCGCCTGCCAGGCGCGGAGACGGGCGATCTGCCGATCGCGCACGGTCGGGTCGACGCGCAGCAGCCCGGTCACGGGCGGCTCGTCGTCGCGGTACTCGTTGACGCCGACGACGACCTGCTCGCCGCGCTCGATGGCCTGCTGCTCGCGGTAGGCGCTCTCCTCGATCTGCCGCTGCACGAAGCCGGTCCCTATGGCCGCCAGCGCGCCGCCGAGGCGGTCCACCTCGGCGAGCAGTTCACTCGCCCGCTTCTCGATGCGGTCGGTGAGCGCCTCGACAGCGAACGAACCCGCCACCGGGTCCACCGAGTCAGCGACGCCGCTCTCATAGGCGATGACCTGCTGCGTGCGCAAGGCCAGTTGCGCCGAGGCGTCGGTGGGCAGCGCCCAGGCCTCGTCCATGGCGTTGCAATGGACGGACTGCGCCCCGCCGAGGACGGCGGCGAGCGCCTCGATGGCCACCCGCGCCACATTGTTCACCGGCTGCTGGGCGGTGAGCGTCGAGCCGGCCGTCTGGGCGTGAAACCGGAGGCGCGCCGAGTCGGGGTCACGGGCGCCGAGCCGCTCGATGGCGATGCGCGCCCAGATTCGCCGCGCGGCGCGGAACTTGGCGATCTCTTCCAGGAAACGCATATGGCTGGCGAAGAAGAACGACAGCCGCGGCGCGAATTCGTCCATCGTCAGTCCGGCGGCGAATGCCGCCTCGCAGTATGCGACAGCGTTGGCCATGGTGAACGCCACCTCTTGCACCGCGTGGCAGCCCGCCTCGCGCATGTGATAGCCGCTGATGCTGATCGGGTTCCAATACGGCAGTGTGTCGCGGCAATAGCGGAAGATGTCGGCGGTCAGTCGCATCGAGCCCGCGGGCGGATAGATGTAATTGCCGCGCGCCGCGTATTCCTTGAGAATGTCGTTCTGCACCGTCCCCGCCAAGCGCCGCAGCGACACCCCGCGCCGCTTCGCCACCGCGACATAGAACGCGAGCAGGATGGACGCCGTCGCGTTGATGGTCATCGAGACGCTGACCTTGTCGAGCGGAATGCCGTGCATCAGGTCGTCCATGTCCTGCACGGTGGCGATGCTGACGCCGACCTTGCCGACTTCGCCCTCGCTTAGCGCATGGTCGGGGTCATAGCCGAGTTGCGTCGGCAGGTCGAAGGCGGTCGAGAGGCCGGTCTGACCGTGTTCGAGCAGGTAGCGGAAGCGGGCGTTGGTCTCGTCGGCGGTGGCGTAACCGCTGTACTGGCGCATCGTCCACAGGCGGCCGCGGTACATCGTGGGATAGACGCCGCGGGTGAAGGGCAGCATCCCGGGGAAGCCGAGCGCCTCGAGGTAGCGCGCCGGGTCCGCGTCCTCGTGCGTATAGAGCGCCTCGATGTTCTCGCCCCACGAAGTCGTGAACGCGGCGCGCCGTTCGCCGGCGCGGGCGCGCGACGGCTCGAAGATGCGCTGGTGCCAGTCGGATTTGGAGGAGGACACGGGGGAAGGATAACCGATTCGGGAAACGGCAGCCGCGCCGAACCGACCTCACCCCCGGCCCCTCTCCGTTGACGGAGAGGGGTGGCGAAGCCAGGGTGAGGTTGCACAACGCTGTCGGCTTCGGTTTCCGCAGCCCGACGCACTGTACACGACCCACTACGCGCTGACTTTCATCTCCACCAACACCTTCCCCGCCTCCACCGTCTCGCCGGGGGCGACGCCGACTCGCGTGACCATGCCGGCGGCGGGGGCGCGGAAATGCGACTCCATCTTCATTGCTTCGAGGCGGACAAGCACCTGGTCTTTCTGCACGGCGTCACCAACCGACACCTCGACGCCGCGCACCAGCCCCGGCATCGGCGCCCGCACCACCAGCGTCTGCGCGCCGCCGGCCGCTTGCGCGGCGCGCACCGACTTGAGCGCGGCGGGCTGCACCTGCACCACGAACGCGCGGTCGCGTAGTTCGACATACCAAACCCCCTCGCGCTCAACGGCGCGGGCGCGGTAAACCTGACCCGCGTACTCGAATTCGAGGAAGCCGTCGGGGTCGGCGGCGCGCAGCGCCGCCGCCCCGTCGGCCAGCGCGACGCGGCCGCCATGGTCCACGGCGACGGCCCATTCGCGGGCGCCGATGGTGGCGAGCAGTTCCTTCATCGCGGCGCTTTCCGCGCCGCGCGCTTCTTGGCGCCGCGCAGGAGCGCGGCGCGACCGGCGGCGCGCCAGCGGTTGGCGGGCGCCGCGCGCAGGGCGCGCGGCCGCGTCGCCGCCAGCACCGCGGCGGCGACGGCGACGCCGGCCAGCGGGTGCGCCTCCGCGGGGGCGGGCTTCCAGTGGCGCGCGACGAAGTCGGTGGTGACCCCGCCGCGGGCGAACTCCTCGATGTCGAGCAGCCAGCGCGTGAAGGGTAGCGTCGTGCGGATGCCCCAGACCTCGTATTCAGCCAGCGCCCGGCGCATCCGCGCCAGCGCCTCGGCGCGGTCGCGGCCCGCGACGATGACTTTCGAGACAATCGGGTCGTACATCAACGGCACCGCACAGCCATCCAAGAGACACGAGTCGACGCGCACGCCCGGCCCCGCCGGCTCGGCGACACGCACCACGTGCCCGGGCGCGGGAGCAAAGTCGGCGAACGGGTCTTCCGCATAGACGCGGCACTCGATCGCAGCGCCACGCGGCGCGATGTCGCCCTGCTGCCAGGGCAACGGCTCACCGGCGGCGATGCGCAGTTGCGCGTGCACCAGGTCGATGCCGGTGGCGGCCTCGCTGACCGGGTGCTCGACCTGCAGGCGGGCGTTGACCTCGAGGAAATAGTGACCGCCTTCCGGCGCCACCAGGAATTCGACCGTGCCCGCGTTCGTGTAGCCGACGGCGCGCATTACCTTCAATGCGGCGTCGCACAGCCCCGAGCGAACCGCCTCGGGCAGATGCGGAGCGGGCGTCTCTTCCGCCAACTTCTGGTGCCGCCGCTGCACCGAGCAATCGCGCTCGCCGAGATGAATGAGGTGGCCGTGCGCGTCGGCGAGCACCTGCACTTCGATGTGGCGCACCGGGTGGATGAGTTTCTCGACATACAGACGCGGGTCGCTGAAGGCGCTCAGCGCCTCGCCAGCGGCGGCGGTGAAAGCGTCGCGCAGGGCCGCCGGATCGTGCACGATGCGCATCCCCTTCCCGCCTCCGCCGCCCGCCGCTTTGAGCAGGACGGGCAGGCCGATGGTGCGGGCGACGCGCTCCGCTTCGACGGCATCGGTGACCAGGCCGTCGGAGCCGGGCACCACCGGCGCGCCCGCCGCCGCAGCGCGGCGGCGCGCCTCGAGTTTGTCGCCGACCGCCGCCAGGACCTCGGGGGTTGGGCCGATGAACACCAGCCCCGCCGCCGCGCAGGCGCGAGCGAACTCCGCTTGCTCGGAGAGGAACCCATAGCCGGGGTGGACTGCCTGCGCGCCGCTGGCCTTTGCCGCGGCGAGCAGACGCGGAATGTTCAGGTAACTCTGCGCCGGCTCCGCCGGGCCGATGAAGACGGCGTCATCGGCGAGGCGGGTGTGCAGCGCGCCGCGGTCGGCCTCGGAGAAGACGGCCACCGAGCGGATGCCAAGTTCCCGGCAGGCCCGGATAATGCGGCACGCAATCTCGCCGCGGTTGGCGATGAGGACGGTGGAGAACACGAATGGACAATTCCGCAAGCGAGCGGCAGTTCCCCCGACGCCTTCAAAAATGTAGGGGCCGCACTCCCGTGCGGCCCGCACCAAGCGGGCCGGTCAGGAGACCGGCCCCTACATTGACCCCTCATTCCTCAATCTTCATTCATCATTCATCATTCTTTACTTCCCACCCTTGCCAGTGCGATGCCGCAAAGCACGACGGCGGCGCCGGCGATCTGCCAAGGCGTCATCGCTTCGCCGAGAATGACCCAGCCGAGGAACACCGCCCCGACCGGCTGCACGACGAGCGAGACGCCGGAAAAACCCGCCGGCAGGTGCGCCAGCGCATAGGCGATCAGTCCCTGCCCGCCGGCGTGACAGAGCCACGCCAGCGCCACCAGTTGCATCCACGCGTTCAATCCCGTCGGAAAGAACTGGCGCTCGATGAGCAGCGCCAGCGGGAGCAACACCGCCGCGCACGCCGCCGTCGACCACGCCATCACGCGCAGCGTCGAGTGATGCGCGCGCAGTTGCTTGATGGAGAGCAGATAGGCGGCGTAGAAGAGCGCGGTCACCAGCGCCAGGCCGTCGCCGATGACGCGGTGCGGGTCGATGGAGAAACTGGCGCCCATCACCAGCGCCGCGCCGCCGAACGCCGCCGCCACGCCGACCGGGAAAGTCCAGGTGAACCGCTCGTGCAGCCACAGCCAGCCGGCGAGCCCGACGAAGATGCTGGCGGCGTTGCCGAGCAGCGTGGCGTTGCCGACGGTGGTGTATTGGAACGACCAGTGCCAGAATGAGAGGTCGGCGGCGAACAGCACGCCGGGGATGAGGAGATATGGGGAAACGGAGTACCAGGACGCCCTCGACCGCCTCCCCGCCTCCTTGCCCTCGCCCTGCGAAGCCCGGAGGGCGAAGCGGGGTCTCCGCTTCCCTTCCGTTCCTGCGAGCGCCAGCAAGAGGAGCGGCGTGGCGAGGGCGGTGCGCCAAAAGGCGGCGGTGACCGGCCCGATGTGCCCCCACACCATCGCCTGCTTGGTGAAGATGGGTGCGAAGGCGATGAGCAGCGCGCCGGTGATGAGGGCGAGGAGGGCGGCGCGCGCGCGCCGCTCAGGAGCGGTTAGCGCCCCCACTTGTCCAGTGCTTCTTCTGAGCCCAAAACCTTCTGCAGCGCTTCGCGTGCCAATACTTTGGATCTCACTCGGTGACTTCATCGAGGTCGTCTTCTTCCTCGATTTCGAGCTGGCTGGACTTCTCCAGAGCGTTCACTAGAGCAATCCAGTTGCCGTACTCCTTCTTGCCTAGGTGCTCGCGAACCAGACCCCCGATGAATTCGCATGCGTTTGCGTCTTTGTATGGGACTAGCACTGAAAGGGCTTTCATTTCTTCGAGCGGCTCTTCCATGGGTTCGCTACTCGCGAACTTGATTGCCAATCCAAAACGGTGTTTGATCAATTCGAAATAACACTTTGTGATCGCTCGTTCGGCTTCCTGTCGAATCTTGTCGAATTCGCGAGCAGTCCCACTAAGCAACGCCCCAATTCCTAAACTCATGCCTCTCGGTAAATTCAAGAGCAGCCAAACAAGGCAAAGTGCACTTTGCACTAATTCGTAATTCCCACCGGATGAGGTCTCTTCACAGCTTGACGAGAAACTTTTGAGCCGAATGCCTTTCCCACCCGCAATCAAAAGCCAATCACTTCCATCCAATTGTGAGGGTTGCAATGCTTGAGTCACAC